>OIWP01000019.1_pt1 | contig 241894 bp, 238 predicted proteins | sample 1587661 | NCBI WGS metagenome assembly OIWP01 (sample SAMEA3888899, study PRJEB22519) | human gut metagenome | biome: human gut; feature: human-associated habitat; material: faeces | place: Denmark | collected 2010 | reverse complement strand
AAATTTAAACAAATTATTAATCAGAATTCTGTTGCATTTGCAAGTTGAATTCAGCACATATTTCTTGTTTATGTGTAATGATAATCATTGTTTTATTCTTAGATTTTCTTATCAATCTATCAAGAAATCTTTTCTCGGTTTCAGAATCAAGAGCGGAGGTAGGTTCATCCAATAATAGTAAACCTCCTTTCTTTAATAAAGCACGAGCTATGGCTATTCTTTGCGCTTGACCTTCACTAAGACCTATTCCTCTTTCTCCTACAACAGTATCAAGTCCGTCAGGAAAATCTTTTAAAACAAATTCGGCTGAAGATAAATATAGAGCCTCTTTCATCTGATATTCTGTAGCATTTGCATTACCAAGTAACAGATTATATTTAATTGTGCCGCTTATAATACTATTGCCTTGAGGAACATATATACAATTGCAGCGAGTAGACGCTCCAACTTTATATTTAATGTTTTCTTTATCACTATATATGGAAATATCACCTCGTTGCGGTACTAAAATTCCTAAAGCGAGCCTTATAATGGTGCTTTTACCCGCCCCAGTTTCACCCAAAATAGCAGTGATTGAACCAGGGCTAAAATCATATGTGAAATTTTCAAGAATCCATCTTTCATTTTGTGGGTATTTAAAATAAATGTTATTAAAGCGAATACCAGGACATTCATCAATAAATTGATTATTATTTGATTGTTTTTCTTGAGGTAATGAAGTTATCTCCATCAAACGCTCTACTGATGCAAATGAAGCAATCCAAGATGGATATTGTTCTTTAAATATGAACACAGGGCGTTGTAGTTGACCAACGAGCTGAATAAATACTAAAAAATCACCATAAGATATAGTTTTATTACTTAAACCATTAATGCCCCAAATAAAAACGATCAAGTAACTTAATGCAAATCCAATTTCAGTTAGAGAATCAGTGCCTATTGTTAGACGAATTTTTGATTTTAAAACTTTAAAAAATGAATCTTGCAGTTTAGCTACTTGATTTTGTACATATTCGTTCTGTTGCATTATCGAAATAAGCTCATGATGCTGCAAATGTTCTTGTATATATTTGTTTACATGACTTCCTTCAAGTCGAACATTTCTTGAGATTGGAACTAACAGGCGGGTATAATAATAACCTGCAAATATGATAATTGGCGAGATTAACCCTATAAATATGGTCAAGATAGGCTGCATTGTCATTAGATATCCCCAAGTGGCAATCAGTTGTATTACAGAATAAACTAAAATAGGGAATGTGTATATCATACTTTCAGCAACAATTCCTACATCGCTTGAAAGTCTATAAATTTCATCTCCAGAATGAAATTTTTGTTTTGCCTGTATCTGACTATTGGTCAAAGAGCAAAACATTTTGTATTCCAAACTATTCTCAAATTGTGCTCTTGACAATGTGCGAATATAAATTTCACCTTGCTCACAAAGCAACTGTGCTGCTTTTAACCCAATAAGAGTTGCAGCAATAAAAAAAATGATATCCTTTCCTGTAATAGCTTCGTTAATAAAAACCTTTGTTGATTCTACAAATGCTAATGAAAAGAATATCCCACCAATATTGAGCAGAATTATAACAAGTAGTTTAATCCTAAATCCTGAGGAATATAACCAAAGCCATTTTAAAGATAATTTCATGAGAATCAACTATCTATAATTGTTGAAGCAAGACCTAACTTTAATGCCTGTTCAGCTTTTAAAATACATCCTTTTGACATTAATCCTTTCCAATAACTTTTACGTTTTTTTGTACGTTGTTCCAATATTGTTGATACTATATCCGTATTTACGGACATTTCTTTCACTTCCCTTAAAAGAGCCTTAATGTCATAAACGCCTTTAAGACGTTTCGATATTGAATGTATATAGAATGTTGAACCAACATGACACATTCTAATGTCTCCTGCCAAATAAATCAATATTGCTGCAGAATTAACGTATGAAGTATTAATAGTCTGAACCTTACATTCCAAACTACGCAAAAAATAAAACAACTCTATAGCTACATCAACATCACCTCCTGGGGAAGAAATGCTGATAGCAAGAGTATCTGCATTAGGATATTGCAAACATAACTTTTCAAGGCTACAAACAAAACTTTTGGCCGTAGCAGTATTAATAGAGTCTGAAAAGTTTATTTTAAGTATATCATTCATTGCTAAATGTTTTTAAATAGTCTATAGCTTTCTGTACGGCTTCTATTTTCTCTTTTCTAGAAAAGTCAATTAAATTATTTAAGGCTTTTGATGTCAAAAGAGAGGCAGACCAATAGGCTGATATTTTATGAGCCGTACAGGAGTAAAATTTGTTTGCATTAGTGCTGAATTTCCCGAAATGCTGATAATTCAAAGCCATACAATTTACACAACTCCACCGTATAGGACATATTTTGCATTCTTTATCTATAAATTCTTCTTTTATGTTAGCTGCTTCTTTCAAAATACGTTCCCGTTTTTCTTTTCCTTGGACAATCACCGAAAACATATGGCAGGGCAACAAATCATCATCACAATCGTAAGTATGTACGATGTTTCTTTCCCAACATGGTTTTTCTGTATGATTAGGGAAAGCATACGAATGTTCAAAAGCTAAATTAAAAAGAGGCTCTATTATGGGAATATGCGGATTTTCAAGATAAAATTCAACAATCTTGTTCATTTGTTGATTTAGCGTAGCGCACGATTTTTCATCCCAAGCAACTCCTTGTGCAAGTCCTCCAATAACATTCACGCCTTTATTATAGAGGAAAGTCAAAGAATCAAACAAAGAATCTACACTTTGAGGGAAAATAGTTAATTTAACAGGCACTTCAGGCCAATATTTTTTGAAAAAATCTATATCAGCATCTTTTACTCCACGGTTAAAGTAATTCACTTTTGGTGTTCCATCAATACTTAATCCCAAACCAATTTTTTCTGAATGAGAAGAAAACCATCTTTTCATTTCTTTTGTGAGAAGAGTACCGTTTGTCCTGATAAAAACTTGCATGTTAGGCTTTCGCTCCCATATCCATTCACAAATCGGGGGAATAATCTCATAATTCATAAGAGGTTCGCCACCTAATAAATCTATATTTGTTATCTCACAATCATCAGAAAACTCTCTATCTAAAATTTCTATGGCATCATTAAGGCTCATCTTCCGAGAGTCTTTAAATCTCTCATAACAATATTTGCATGAAAGATTACAATTATGACTTAATAAAAGAAGTATGGAGCGTTTCATATAAAAAATCTAAATGCACACTATAATCAACTAGAAAATCAATACAAGCCATTAGGTACATCTATTGCATCAGGATTTGCTACATAAGTAAGTACCCTTAGACAACCATGATCATTTGGATTAGGACTATAATCATCAAATCCACATCGCCAATTTAACCGACTGAAATCTGGTGAAAAATAGAGTAAATCTTCACCGTTACGAAACATATTTTGATTACACTCTTTATAAACTAGAACTCCATTCCTTTCTCCAATATATTTATAAGAATTTTGCCCATATCCACCAGAATATACACCATTTTTATCTGTTAAATAACACATGCTTTTTTGATTGGTGAATGTAAAATAGAAAATGGTCCCTTTGGTCAATAAGCCAGGTATTTTTACATCATCTTTAACTGAATGAATGTATTTATAGCTATATGTTTGTCCCATTGCAGCAAACGAAAAGCCACAAAAGAAAAGTAAGATAATAAATAACTTATTCATAGGGTATTATATTTAGCAAATTATAAAAATAGGAATAAGCAGGGGATATGATATACCCCCTGCTTTTCAATTTGTTCTAAATCAATGATTAACGACCATTGCAAGAACCACCACATGTACCACGGCAAGTACCCTTACAGCCACCGCCGCCAGTCTGGTAGCAATCTGTGCATGTGTTCGAGTTCTGAGCCATATGCTCAGCAATCGGACCATTAACCTTGCTGTATTCAGCAAGTTTCATTTCCAGTGCTTTGAGAGCTTCGAGATTCATTTTCATACGAAATCCTCCAAATTAAATTGTTAATAAATTAATAAATTATAATTGGCTTATGCCTTTTCTATATTATATATGGGCTTTTGCTCGTTTCTATATCTAGCTCTTTTAATATATTGTATGCTTTTATTGCTGTCTGAGCGTGTTCTGCATCTTCTTTTGTAAGATTATCCATCATGGAAATTCTTTCTACTTGAAATTCACAAGCTGTCATTGCTTCAGCCAATACTAAAGGACACCAACGTTTATCACGTGAAGCGAAACTGCCTCGAAATTTATAGTTAAATCCAGGACAAGTTGGACAAAATCTCCTAAGAACGCAAGTTTCACAATATGGGTCAGCCATTAAGTCAGACTTTTCCCATTCGATAGCGTCAACTCCTATAGCTCTTGCACCTAAGACTATTGGAGTAAACATATGACAACCATATTTTTTTCCGTCTACATCATAAGTCACCATATTTAATCCACTTCCACATCCATGTATTTGTCTTCGTTCTGTCGGAGCAAGGTTAAAAACATCAACATATCTTGTAAGGCGATTAAATGGTCTTAGGTTTACATCCAGTAAATACGCTTCCTTCAACAAACATAATTGTTCTCGATATAATTTAGCGTCCTCCATTGTCCAATCAACGCCTTGTGCTAACGAAGCATTTATTTCATAACCTCTATGCTGTACAGAAAGAACACCTTCTGCTAGAAATGGAAGTGTTTCTTTAGAAATGGTCATCTGAAAAGTTTGTTCAGGCCATAACTCATGGAAAAAGTCTAAATCTATATCATATTGGTCAGTACCTCTATTTTTCGATTGCATCCTACTTGTCCCATCATAACTTATCCCAAGAATCATATACTTTTTATGTTCCTTGAGCCAAGCTCTAATATCTTTATTTATTAATGTTGCATTTGTTGAAGCAAAGCATACCCATGGAACATTAATAGCACCGCTTTCAAGCCATTCGACCACATCTTTAATTAATGAAAAATTCATAAGGGGTTCACCACCCATAAAATCAATTTGAATTTCATCAAATTGATCACTTTTCTCTATCATTTTAGCCTCTTTTAAGATAATATCTTTAGCTAAATCAATAGTCATATAAGCGTTTTGCTTATGGGTTTCATAGCAATAGCTACATTTTAAGTTGCACGCATGAGTTATCATTAGCATACAAACTCGCCTTTTGCTTGAATGTTCTTCTTCCCAAATATTATTCACTATATTATTCATACCTGTTAATTCTCATAAACTTATAGTATCTCTTGGTAAGAGATAAAGCTAAAGAATTTTGTTACTGATTATCAGGATTTTATCCTGTACAACTGTAAAATCTGCAAAACAAATAAACAGAATTGAGCGAACTTTTATTCATGAAATAAAAAAATCTGCCCAATAAACATAGCCATTTGCAGAATATTTCGTAAATTTGCAACGAACATTTATCTCTTACCAAGAGATTACGATTTTTGCTAAACAGATTCCATTGAAGTTTTGCAGTTACAAGTCTTTTAAGATTAGGCTGTTAGCCTTGTCCACCACGTTTGTGTCAAGCGATGCAAGGTAGATGCGCGTGGTTTCCTCCGAATCGTGCCCCATCCCCTCACTGATGACCGAAAGCGGTATGTTCTTGCTCTTGGCGATGCTTGCCCAACAATGGCGCGCGCAGTGCATGGTCAGCGGCATATTCAACCCGGCTAAACGGGCGACCTCTTTCAGTGCCACGTTAATACGGCTGATGGTATTGCGGTACTGCGTCCGCTCGTTTGCGCATGGGTTGGTAATTATAGGCAGTAGATATTGTGTTGTGGAGCGGCCGATGTATTTGGTGATGATGTCTTCCATGCACTTCTCCCATTTGATTGTCAGTTGCTGCCCCGTCTTTTTCCTGCGGTATATGATGACGCCGTTCTTCAAGTCCGATTTCTTCAAATAAGCCATATCGATGAAAGACATTCCACGGGTATAAAATGAAAAGAGGAACATATCCCGTGCATAGTCCAGATGCGGTTTCAAGGTCAGGTCAAGTTCCTTGATGCGCTTTATTGCTTTCAACGGGAGGGCACGTTTCACTGTCTTGCTGATACCCGTATAAACATGCTTGAACGGATATTTCTGCTCTGTCAGTTCCTTTTCCACGCCACGGTTATAGACGGCGCGGAGTATGCGCATATAAAAGGAGGTGCTATTGGGGCAGATTTCTTTGCTTTTGAGCCATGCCTCATAGAGCATCATGGTGTCGCTGTCTATCTCGCACAGAAGAATGTCCTGCCCCTCGCGGAACTTCATAAAACTGGCCAAGGCTGCGGTGTAGGTTTCCGACGTGCGTACTTTGCCAAGCTGCTTCAACTGCCCGATAACTCCTTGCATGAAACTGAATAGCGATTGCCCATCCATCTATCCGTTAAACTTCTCTATGATATTGTCTGCGGAGTATGTTCCGCTTTGCCTGTCGCATTGTGCGATGATGGCCTGCAACCGCCGGATGTCCCAACCGATATGTTCCGCAACGCTGTGGAGATACCGTTTCCTGTTCTCGCTGATTTCAGGCATGATTCGGACGGACGATGCTTCCTTGTCCCATTCCGTATCAAACACGCGGAAATCCGTTCCGATTTGGCGGACTGTTCGCTTGTGGATTACCTGATAGTAGATGCTGCCCTCCTTGCCGTTTGTGGCGGAAGGACGATATTTTACTTTGATGGATGCCATTCACTTTATTTTTATTGTTTGGATTCGTTTTCATTTCTCACTTTTTTAAGCTGCCTGTTGAATACGGTCAGCGTGGAATCCTTACCGACCGTTTCCACCAGTTTCTCGTATGCCCCGACGGTCACTGCCAGTTCAGGGTATAGCTCGTTGAGCATGAACATGGTCACTTGGTGTTTATCTGCAACCGTTTTCAACCGTCTGTTTTCTTCCCGGTATTCATGCCATCGCACCCAACTAATGGCAAACAAGGCAAAGAACACGAGTGTGCTAACGATGCCAGCCCATGCATAAGGGTTCTTGTACCAGCCATCGGGTACTTTGTCCCATAGCCGCCTGATTCCGCTTGTAACTTTGTAAAAGTGGATAGCTTGACAAAGTTTCCGTGTGAAGCCTTGCTTTTGCTGTGCCTTTTGTGAAACCTGTTTGTCTTTTTCCACATGGTCAGTAAGCACTTCCAATATCTTATAGAGCAAATCCTTGGTAGTGGGGATGCCACGCTCGCGCATATTCTTGTCGTTGGCATCGGTGTATTCCTGCAAGCTAACAATCATTTCACCGCCCAATGATTTTTTGTATGCCTCGATGGTTTCCTTACTCCTGAAAATGTCACTGATGTTCTCCGGCGTGCTGCCGCCAAAGAAACGTATGACAGGCTCCAGATCCGATGCGAGCCTTTTTACCGCCCCGTCCTTATCAGGAGCGTCCTTTGCGGCCAGTATCTTCTTGATTTCCTCGATGTCCTCCGCCAATGCCCCGATAAGGTCGGCTATGTTCTGTAAGTTGTCCTTCATCTTCTCATCTTTTTGGGTTTATACTTGTTCTTTTCCTTGTCGTTCTCGCCCCAGCCGCTTTCATTTCCTCCACCGCCTCCGCCTGATGAAACCTTGGCTTGGTGAGGCTGGACGCACAACTCGATAAGTGCGTTGATACCCACTTGGACTATGCCTGTATTCGTTTCAGCATCGGCGAAAGTTCCGCTGCCGGATGCTTCCGCATGGCCATCGATAGAATAGGCCTTATCCGTCTGTTCAAATGGATGCTCCGGTTTATATATTGTTCTCGTTTGGCTTATCCTGCTTTCAGCAGTTGGTCGGGTATGGTACAGATTGTTTCTCCATTCCATGTCCTCGGCGATACGGCCTCCCAACTGCTTGTCCAGCTTAAAAAAGCCCATGCTGCGGTCTATCCGCGAGCCACTGAACGATATTTCATCTTTCGTGAACGACACACCAATGATATTGCCGTTACGCCTGTCGAGCTTGAAGCTCACCCCGATGCCCCGTCTGGCCAGCCTGTCGCACAGTTCCGACCAACTGTTACAACGGGACAGGGCTGCTTTGACGGCATCATGGATTTGGTACTTCACCTTGTCCTTGCCGCGCAGACGGTCACGCTTCACATTCACCTTGCCCTTGGAGAAATGCAGTCCGTATTCCCTCGTGAGAGCCTTGCATACCGCCACGTTGCGTATGGCATCGTTCCGGTCGCTGATGGTGTTCCCGTTGTTGTCCACCCTGTTGGCCACGATATGCAAGTGCTGGTGTTCCTTGTCGGTATGGCGACATACAATGTATTGGGTGTTCACAATGCCCATGCGCTTCATGTACTCGCGTGCTATTTCAGCCATCAGGCCGTCCGTCAGCTTGGGCGTGTCCTCGTGGGCGAAGTCCAGCGAGATGTGGTACACCGGATTTTTCAGCTTACGCCCCGGCTTGTCATCTGCCTGTCCCTGCATACTCGCTGCTATGGTTGCATTATTGTCAAGCCTCACGTCCTTGCTGTCTATTAACCTTGCCTTTTTCGGGTTGTTCACGTAGTTCACCAGCTTGGCGAAGCTCGCCCGTTTCTTCAAGTCGCCCATCATATCCTTTCGATGATTTTGTTGAACTCGTCCAGCAAGGCGGTGATTTTCTCTTTGGTTCTCGGAAAGCCCTGTTGATGTGCCATCTTCGCCAACTGGTTCAGGTTGTTGCACCCTCCCTCCAGCATCCTTATCTGCTGCCTGTCCTCCTGCGTCCGTGCCGCCACGACCTTACCCTGCAGCAGCAGTTCACGCAGGAAGTGTGACGGTTTCTTGCCTGCATCGGCAATCCGTTTCATGACCGTTTTCCACTCGGCCAGCGTAAGCCGTGTGGATATGGTCTTTGTCCGCGCCTTGCCCTTTACAGCTTTGGGGCGGCCTCCTTTATGATTGTTATCTTGTTCTGTCATTCGCTTGTTATTGTCTGTTACAAATGGGTCGGCGTTTTTAGGGCTGCAATCCGGTCTTGCCGTTTTCTGCGTGGCCGGGTCGCCGTTGGTGGCGTGGTTTTCGTGGACGAAAACATAAACTTGCCAGCCCTAAAAAACGCCTCTATAAATGGTTCATTCCATGCCCAATTTTCCACCTTTGTATAAGAGGTATTACCGTCTAAAGTATGTCTGTTTGCGTTGGCTGCCATGATGAATTGTGGTCACGACATTGTTCCCCCGCATCATCGGTTGGGGATTGCTCGGTTTCCTTTTTCCCTGTTATCGCATTGGCAAAGTTCTCTGCATCTGCTGATGTATTGAACACATATCCGCCGTTCCCGTAGTCGCTCCAATAGCCGTTGAACTCCCGTGCTCTTGGGTTAAATTTCCGTTCTCCGGCTGCTTCATATTCATTGGAGAAACGCACGGCGAAAATCTCCGCACCGCTCCTTGAGTGCGTCCTTTGTTCGATGATGTAAGGTGGATTTTGTTGTTCCGATTCGATGCCATTGCCAGATATGGATGCGCTTGCCTGTAAGTCCTCTGTTCCACTTACAGCATTGGCTTGCACAACTTCGTTTTTGGGAGCCGGGTCGTCAGGAGAGCTGGTGCAATCTTTGGCCTCATGCCCGCTTTTTCTTTTGGGCGCATCCTTTGGCACTACGGAATCATTGAGCCATGATTTAATCTCCGTGCGCATGAAGTAGAGCTTGTTGCCCTGCTTACGGTAAGGTATGCGACGCTCGGAAGTCATGGCATAGATGGTGGAAACGGATTTGCACAGCATGGCTGACACATCCTCCACTGTCATTATCTCCGGCAAAGGCTGTGCGGCGTTTGCCGACATCAGTTTCTCTACCATTTCGGTGAGCGTGTCGATTTTGGAGTGGAGTTCTGCCACGGCACGGGGCAGATTGTCAAAAGACATATGCAATGGTTCGTTGTCTGTCATATCAAAGAATTATTGAATGTAGGGAAAATCAATCCGCACGGGCGAGCTTACGCATGATGGCCTGTGCTTCATCCGAAACCTGTGTTTGTGATGCGACCGGGTTCTGCCGCAGCCATTTCAGAAGCTCTGATTTCTCAAAATACACCATCTTGTTGTTCGGCTTGAAATAAGGGATGACTTGGTTATGGGTCATCTTGTAGAGCGAGCTTTTGGATATGCCGAGGAACATTGCCGCTTCTTCCAAATTCAGCACTTCCTTTGAGGCGTACACCACGTTCTTTACCTTTTCAACCTCCTGTTTAAGCCCGTCCACCATCTTTCGGAGTAAGGCGGTTTCGTTCGGGTTCTGTTCTGTTTTACACATAGTCTTTATCTGTTTAATTGTTGTTCTTAATCGTTGCCATTCGCTTGTGTTTCTTTAGGTTGGCAAGTGCAAAGTTAAAGCGAAAAGGATATGAAAACAATACTCCAATTTGGCTTTAACTAATTGTATAACAGTGATTTATATTACAAATATCCAGCTAAAATGCCAACTCAAAAGATGTCGGTTTTCCGCACCAAGTGTACAAGTCATACAGCGGCAAAATTCCATTGGCAACATTCACTTTTAATCTTGCATACAGGTTTTTATAACAGCAGATATTTGCTAACTTTGCCACAACCTTGAATATTGGAGTGTACAAGCATATTTCTGTCGGTTGCAGTGGCTAATGTGACAGTCCAAATGCCAACCCAAAAACATCTGACGGAAAATGAAGATTTAACATTCATACTTGCAAGTCTGATTCTTAACATTCGATTACAATAGTGTTAAATACGGGGGAAATAGTTTTTCGGATTTTTGTTGCACGTTTGTTACGTGAGCAATTTTGCAAAACTTATAATAATGATAATCAATAAGATATAGGCTAATAGAAACTTCCGAAGTACAGCATAGCTCCGTAGAAGTGTACAGTCAGATAACGTATGAGCCACTTTGCCCAGGCACCTTCCCATTTGGGCAGAAGACTGAATGCCCACTGTATCGGTCCGAAGATGGTCAACATCCCCAACAGGATTTGCTGGCAGTAGATGGTTGCCCACCAACCGATGCGATAAACTATCAGAGCGATGAGCATAATGATTTTATCTAGTCCGACCACTGCACCAGCTGTGAGTGAAGTAAACCATAGTCTGGATGCGTCCTTTTCCATGTTGGTCACTTCTTCAACACCGGTCTGTTCCATCGTGGACTCAATAAGATTCGGATCGGACGTTCCTGAATGTGCTACGTCAACCTGAGCTTGCAAGGATGTATAGAGAGTGTCCCTGACATAAATGAGTTCCTGGACTTCCTCAAATTTATCTTCTATCTGTAAGGATTCTGCCTGATAAAGGTCATGAGTATATGAACCGATACAGTTAGGAATGTAAGAAAGAAAGTCAAGGAAGCACCAACTGCTTCCGCTGTTAGTTATACCCGTATCTGCAGGTGGATACCACCAGCATAGAATAACGGATATAGCTAATGGCCGGAACAGTTTCATAACGTCCAGAGGCTCGTGCTTCACCATCATCTTATAGGCTATATTTCCTGCCACTACAATAGAGAACAGAGCAGCGAGAGCCATGCACATTTGGAGAATCCACCAGAATGGTCCTTGTGAACCTGTGAATGTGGCATCTGTAAGGAACTCGTTTGTCTGGAAAATCACGTCATCAATCTCTTCTTCAAGAATATTGATACCGAAATCTGAGAGTATATTTGAATCTGCCATGATTTTAGTTTCCTTTTATGTTATAATTCTCTGTTAATTGTGCCCTTCTGAATTTAGTTGCCCGGCTTCTCGCCAACGGCTAAATGCTTCGGTTGCATGAGAAGCAACATCAGTTCGTCTGTTCAAGCGGGCGGCCAACAAGGAAGCTGTCTTGTTCCTGTTGCTTAACTGAATCAGATACGCTATGAGAATTTCATTCTGATGCTCTATATCAGCATATATCGCAAGGTATTGTCTTTTCCTTTGGGCGTTTGGCATATAAGCGTCCTGGGTTTCTTTAATGGCTGTCCTGAACATATTGTAGTATTCGTTCCATCGCGTTTTATCATTTACCGTACCTCCAGAACTGATGATGCGGTTGATATTCTTTTCAAAGTCTGATAGCTTGTTATTCACTTTGCTGCCTTCTGCAAGCCAGGCAATATCAATCTGTCTATCGGCAATATTGAGAGCTTCAATTTCTGCCCGCTGAGTCAGTGACGCTTGAATGCTGTCAGCTAAATCTACCTGTTGGTATGATTCTACACCAGCCAGTGTCCTAAAGCTCAGCTTGTTTTTACTTGCTGCCGATTTCTGGTAGCTGTTATGAAAGAGGGTGTAGTAGAAAGCAGGGGTTAGTCCGCCAACACCTATTTCCTGAACTGTAATCTGATTCATCTTTGTAGCATCGTGGTTGTATGTCACATAAGACTGGGCAGCTGCTTTGAAACAAAGCAGCATTGCACATAAACATAATGTTGTCCGATAACTGATAGAATGTACCATATCTGTTGAGTTTTAAATTGTTATTTAATAGCCTAAATAGCCCGCAACTTTCCACCGGCCAAAAGCATCATTAATAATCTCTTCCTTGGTCTTTGCACGATAAACCTGTCTTTTCCAATATCCGATGCGTACCTGAATGTATCTCCAGGTCTCAAAGTATGCCCTGTTCAGATGCGTCCTGATATTGTCAAGTGAGTTGTTTATGTTCATCAGAATGAGATAGAGATCCGCTGTAGAACAGGCTGCCGCACCGGTAGCATACAGGATTAAATCACTGACCGAACGATACAGATTGTCTCCTTCTTCGGCAATCTTTGCCAAGGCCCCGGCATTGACTGTGATTATCAAGGTATCTGTACTTACAATGTTTCCTCTGTCCAGACACTTCTTTCTGAAGTCTTCAAGCATGTTTTTATAATCACCCACACGGTCACTGATGTTTTCGTAGGTGTTGTAGATATTGAGACTAGTTCTAAGAGACTGATACAGAATGTCAATAACGTCAAACGCACGTGTGTATCTGTCAAGTTCCTTATTGATGTCCCTGAAGCCGATATTGGCATCACTGCTGTACTCATGCAGAAGTTTGTTGCTCGCTTCCAGTGTGGATCGAACAAGCAGCAGACTTCGTTGTTGTTTATGGTCGTTGATATAGGCTTCTATGGAAGCTACATCAAAACCATATTGAGCCTTGGCAGTGAACGGGAACAATACCAAAAGGCAAACAATAATCGGCAATATTTTATTCCTGGTCGCTTTCATCTTCATCGTATTTACCATTATATGTATCTGAGTGGGCACTGGAGGCTGCCTGACGCAACCATCGTTTTCTACATTGTTCAATGAGTGTCAATCTTCTGCCACTGTCATCGTTGATATACGGGACTACGCTTTTCAGCATATCTATGATGGAATGTTTGTAGTGCATCATCTTTTCCAATGACACAAGGTCGGCATAGATATTGGTTAGTCTCGTGTCAATCTGACGGGCTATTTCAAGTCTGTCACTTGACCAGAGCAGATGATAGGTATCACCGGTATCATCTGTTTCTATAGGACTGCTTTTGGCATATTCCACAGAAGGAGTGCAATCCGGAAATTCTCTGGCCACTTCTGATAATTTTGAATTGACCTCGTTGGCTTTTTCCGCATCCGATTTGGACGGATCGAGATTGATAACTTCAACAACCTGTGTGTCACTGTACTCAGTAGTAAGCGTCCATGAAATTTGTACGATAGCACGGTGTATCTTAATCCAAAGGAAATACTTTGGTTTCCGGGCTATGGATATGGTTGCCTTAAAGGTTATGGTACCGTTGATGTTGGGCATGGAGGCTGTACGAACGAATGTATTGCCTTCCCATGCACCTGAACCGTTCCACGACAGATTATAGGCTGTTTTACAATCCTGCATGATAGCCGGTATGCGGTAGTAGTCATCCGTGGCAGCATTCTCACCGTCGATAGCTTCCTGCTTTGCCTGTTCATACTGTGACAGTTCTGTCTCATACGAGCTCATCTCAGCTTTTAGGCTTGATATTCTGTCCTTGTTCTCATTGTAGGACTGTCTGTATATTGCAGCATCCTCAACGCTTGCTGTCTGGATTTTTTTCAGGAGCTCTGCGTTTTCTGCCTCCAGTGCTGTTATTTCTGATTGTACTGAGACAATATTTCGTTTCAACTCCGTTATTTTGGAGTCTATTTCAGATATATTGATACTTCCTTCGGAAACACTTGTTGCCATAGAACATTGCTTGGTATGGTTGTTTACACTGCTTCCACAATCAGAACATTTGTATTGTGTTGAACCTTCTCCTAATTTGGCGCCACCATGACAGGTTACGCTGATGGTTGCTGTCTCACATCCTGAAATTTTCTGGGCATTGGTAGTCTGGTAGTATTTCTTTGGGTCACTTCCCAGATAATAGGTATAGCCTTCTTCATTATCGTTAAGTTCAGACAGACGTGCGTTCATCCCGGCCTTAAAGGTATTCAGGTCCATAGTGTATGAATCAAATATGTCTTCATAGGCTACTTCCTTACGATTCCAGCTTTTGGTAGCATAAATCTCGTAAGCGTATGCTTTTGCATATAATCCTTTTTTTGAAGAAGTAATCTTATATGCGAGCATGTAGTATGAGATGCTGTAGGTATAACCATCATTGGCTTTGTTCAGATTGGCTATCTGTGAACGGCTGTATCCTGCATGATTCTCGGAGTTCTGCAGTGCAGCTTCTCGTTGGGTAGATGATGGATAAAAGTTTTCATCTGTAGTGCTGATTCTGTACCAGTGATCACCATTGATAATTGAGTTATTGTCTTCGGGAGGATAATAGTCGCAAAGTTTAATGGTGCCAGCATCTACACGGTAGATATACCACCTTTGTGTGTAGTACTGGCCGAATGCTTCATTGGCATAGTCTGTAATCCATGCCGTTGTGTTGTAATTCGACAAAGAGAAGAGATTGGCGATGCCTTCCTCACCACCGATAAACTGTAATAAGGTATTTCCGGCATTCTTGGAAAGATTGCCGTATAAGTCGTACACATTCTCGGCTATCTCAATGACACTGCTTGTCTTCTCCATGATGGTACCGTTAAAGGAACTGTTCCCAAGAATGGAACTTACAGCATTGCCGGCTCCAGCTGAAGCAAGGCTAACGCCCATCGCATAGAGGTTATCTATGTCTTGCTTCAGGTTTTCCTTTGTGAAGTTTGTCCCGATATTTGAGAAGCTTTCAAGCAGAACATTCCAATCCACATTGCCCAGTTCTGACAATTTCAGAATTGCTGCAAGTTCCTGGTTGATTTCAAGAAATACGATGTCCTTGAATGACAAAGTACTATTGGTAACAATAGACTCAAACTGATAACACAAAGTCTTTACCTCATCACAGATCTTATAGAGATAGCTACCCCAATAGAGGGCGTTATGAGGACTTTTAAGCATCATGCCGGCAACAGTCCATATTTTGGGCATAATTTTGGCAGACACCATGTTGTATATACGGCGGTAATAGTAGTTCTCTGTTGCACTGGTCCAAAGTCCCAGATTTGTGAGAGCTCTGCGATCGAGGAACTTGGAACTGAAGATTCCTGCAGCAGCCACTTCCGCTGCCTGATAATGTTCCCTGATCTTGGCTATCTGTTGAGCATAATACGCCTCAGTAGCAGCTTCTGTACCGAAAGCCGCCGACATTTCCGCTACAGTGCGAGTATCATAATTTACACTGTAATACTGTGCCATAGCAGGCACTATAGCACAGAGAAATAGAAGTTGTATTATCAGATAGCGTTTCATTTTCAAATCTTACATTTCTGTTTTTGTTTTGAGATTAAGAACATGTTGAGCCTGGTTCACCTTTTGTGCAAAGGCCAAAGACTTGGTTATTCCTGAAAGACTCCAATCCCGGCAATAGGCTTCTATGGCATGCTGATGGTCACACTTCAACTCTCTTTTATAGAGTTTCAAGGCTTCCTTTTCAGCTCGCTCTGTAGTGTAAGTCATGTAGCATTCACGTGGCTCTTCAACTCCAAATACGGCCCCGACACTTCCACGTCGGATAAAGACCTCACGGAAGAAACTTCGTCCTTCCTTATTCTCCAGACGGTTGATAGTGAAAATCTTCTTACAATCAACGTCCGTCAAACCGAGCGTGGCTTTAATCTCATCAAATCGCTCACGGAATTTGCTCTGGTCGAGCAGCATTACCACGTCTGAGTTATTGATGATAGCTTCCTTGACAATAGGACTTCCTACAATATCCTGTATTTCCTGCGTTACAACACCGACAGAAGCCCAGAACTTTCGGGCAGTCTTGTAGAGATACTTGATATATTCGGCCATCATGGGAGAGGCGATAGCCTTCCATGCCTCTTCGATAACCAGTACCTTACGGTTCTTCTTGATTCTCATCTTCTGGATGAATACATCCATGATGATAAGCGTAACAAGAGGGAATAGAAGAGGGTCATCCTTAATGGAGTCGATTTCAAACACGATGAAGGTCTCATCAAACAGTTTGGTGTCCAGGTTCTCATTCAGCGTCACCTCATGGCTTCCACCCTTGTAGAAGTCCTTCAATAGATAGTTGTAGGCTGCCAAGTCAATGCCGGAAAGTTTATTTTCTTCAATGATTTGTGGAATGCGGACAATACTGTATTCATAGAAGGTGTTAAACGAGAGATTCTCAATACGACGGTTCACAAAATACTCGTCAAAGTATTCTTTGATGACTTGCTCAATAAGCCGGTCTTCCGTCTTGGTAACTACTCCCTGGGTGCCTTTCCAGATAAGCATAATCAGATTCTTCAAGAAACCGATTTTCTCGATGTTCAGCTCTTCATGTTTGATAGCAAAAGGGTTCATCGTGATAGGATGCTCCTCGGTATAGCTGATATACTTGCCACCTACATACTCGCAAAGTCCCTCGTATGAATTACCTGTATCAACCATTACAACATCAGTGTTCTGCTCCCACATCTGACGTACCACGCTGTTCATGTGGAAACTTTTGCCACTGCCCGAAGGACCAAGACAGAAGAAGTTGGAGTTATCTGTAATCTTGTTCTTACCTTCCTTACCACTGATGTCTATGGCAACAGGCACTCCCTGTCTGTCGGTGTAGTATATTTTCAGCGGTGTTTCTTCGCTATGCTGAATCCTTTCCTTGTACATAAGGCAAGTTGCTGCATCACTAAGGGTCAGGAAGCGGTCGTATTCGGGATTGGTAGAATAGCAATTGCCGGGGAATGAATTGACAAAAAGCTCCAACTGATTGTACGATTGCTTGCTGATGTGGATTCCCAACTTGCTGAAGAGATTCTCCAGATGATTGGTACATCGCTGAATATCCGTATCGATGGGTACTCCAACGATAAGATTGAAATGGGTATATACCAACTGTTTGTTTTCTCTTGCGATAGCATCCTGTACATTTTTAATGTCCTCCACGGCAATCTGGTTGCTTGGATTGGGCATACTTGCATGGCGGTTTTTTTTCTTTTCAAGCAGAGAAAGCTCTTTTTTCTGGTTGGGAATGAAGAGCATCTGGTTATACACGACCATCTCAGCTGACGGTATGCTGTCTAACAATGATACCATGTCTACTGGCATGGAAACATTGTTCACCTCAATGTTTGTAAACGGACGTACCAGAGAGGGGATGTTGATGCAGTCCACATCCACGAGACTATATATCTTGCATCTTCTATCACCCATGGTAATAGCTTCGTCATCTACCTTGAAATTGTTCATCGACAAATTTTTGTCCGTGAAGTTCATTGAGAAATAGCGGTCTACGTAATCACGGGCTTTATTGCCATCAAGAAATTGGGCATCCACACCGGAGTCTCTCAACTGGTCTTTGACCTTGCGTATCTTTACCATGAAATCACGCCATTTCTTGCTGTCAAATGAAAAAAGATTGCTCTTCTTGTTTTCCTGAGTAATAATCATGTAGCTCTGACAGTCGGTATAGGTACGACCTGTGAAATAGTTGAAATATGATTCCGACAGAAATTCATGATTATCATTACTATCGTCATGAAACTTCTTGCGGATGAATACATCTTGTTTGTGGATGGCATATCCATCACCTAAAGTCTGTGCAAGGGCAGTGAAGAGATGATTGAACTCGTAGTAACTGTCAATGTCTGCCGAATATTTCTGTACTGGGTTTTCCATCTTCAGAATGGCCGAGTATTCACCGGTCTTGGTGTAAAGCACCCCGATACCGTTGACCTCTTCCAAAGAGAAGTAGATATTCTGGAAGATTTTCTTGCGTTTCCCTCCAGTACCGAAAGCCATGACTGAGATAGCCATACCAATAAGGATTGCCACAAATGTTAAGATGACGTATAGAATCATTGTTCTTTGAATTTATTATTCGATTACTTATCAGTTACGTTCACAATCTGAGAGTTGTCGTATAAACTATGTTAGGCTCATCCTAACGGGAGGGTGAGCCTAACCACACACTATTCAAAATCCAACTCTCTTGCTCATTTATCATGTTGTCCGATTACATCTTATGTGCATTGGCATAGATGAATACGCCATGTTCCTCTTTCTTGGTGTGTAATCCTTTCCTTTGTTTGAAAAAGATAAGTGCAGCACCGGTGCATAGAGTTGCAGCAAGGACGATGAGTCCGGCAATAAATCCGAGGATGCAATACACTATGATAAAGCTGAGAATACCTCCACCTACAGTTGCTGCAGCCCAGGTGATATACCTGCCTTGGAATCCCATAAATTCAAGGGGTTTTTGAAGCCCCTTAAACATGGGATAGCTGACGTATTGATGATTGCCCGATTCCTTTGTCATGATGAATCCATATTACTTGGATAATAGTTAGATACCAAAAAACAAAGGCAGAGCCTGTGCAGCAGCTACAAGGAAGATACATGCACCAACAACCATCATGATCTTCTTCTTGACGTCCTGCTCCTCATTGTTCATTGCAATGTAAACGCTTATGGCACCCACAACGGCAACGACACCGGCTATGGCATAACAAAGCTTCACAACGTATGGAACATACTTTGCAATTTCTTCCGTAACTGTAGTCAGTGCATTTGTTCCGGCAGTGTAGTCTCCTGCAGCATTCTGAGCATAAGTGGCAGCTACTCCGCAAAAGAGCAACATGGCCAGTGTTCCAATACGTTTAGCATTGAAAATCCTTTTGGTTAAATTCTTGATTTTCTTCATTTTTTTGTTGTTTTACAGTTAAAAAATTAGACACGTTATCCTTACTTGCTTGGTTATTTATTTTTTACTTTTATACAATATTATAGCCAAAGAATGCAGGGAAAATGATAGTTGCTCCAATCATAAACAGGCAAGCTCCAACCAGCATCATTATTGATTTGGTCACATCTCCTTCACCGGTATTCATTTTGATATAGATTTGTAAAGCTCCTATAATTGCTACTATGGATGCAATAGCATAAAGAAGATATACGACATAGAGCATCATTGTGACCGTAAAATCATGGGCATTACTCAATGCGTCAGCACCCCAGCTGTAGTCAACACCACCGCATTTAGCAAATGCCGACTGAGGCTGGAGGAACATGAAGCCGAAACAGGCAATAAAAAACAGTTGTTTGATTTTACAGTTTATCGATTGCATTCCTTTTCTCTATTTTTCTTTTGTTGTGTTTGTCGTTGAGATTTTGCATGAACTCATCAGGATAGAAACTGTATTGAGGAACTGCCTCTATCTCTTCCATGTTTTCTTCGTTTTCTTTATTGAGTTCTGCACTTGTAGTAGTCTGTTGAGTGGATTTAGACTCTTCCTCTTCAGGAGGGGAACTGTTGCTCTGCTTATTGCCTGTTGGAATAACTACCCGAAGGCCGTCGTCTGTTACTTGCTCTGTGTATGTCATGTCACTACCTTCAGGACCATCATTATGTTCTTCCACGGAAACCGGCACTTCTTCATTATCCATGCTGCTGACATCAATGGTCTCTTCATCCGTTTTCTTTTCGTCTTTCTTACTATGAAGGTCAAGGGTAATCATTACTGAAAAGTAAACCACATAAACAAAGGTGAGGACCAATACGAATATTACAAATCCTGGCATTCTCAATCTGATTTTAATGTGTTATTATAAATATATTTTATACTCAGAAGATAAAATTGAAAACCAATTTGCTCCTGTAACATGACAAAGGAAATGAGTTTTATGGTATTCCGATAAAAATATGCCGATTTGCATTTCAGTATTAACATACATTTGTTTAGAAGTATGATATTCTGGTAAAAATCATACTATTAGAATAAAAACATCACAAAAAAAGGAGGCTCTCTTGTGGGGAACCTCCTTAAACTAATAGAACAGACTTATTATTTTTGTTACTCCTATACTATTCCATTGATGACATCGTTTAGATCTTTGAAATTTGGGTATCTGACAGATTCATCAATTACCTTGTTTGAATATTCGTCTTTGATTTTCTTTGTTGTAGCTATACCGGCAGCATCGTTGTCAAGATAACAGTGTACTACATCATATACCTGGAGATATGGAAGTGCAGTTTTAATATTACTGATTGAATTAAGAACAATATAATCACAGTCGTTTTCAACACAAAGTTGTATATCCATCATCCATTTTCTGATACTTGCATACGTGAGCATATCAAAGAAACCTTCAAATATGCAGCATTCTGAATGTGATTCACCGTTGGGCTTTATTACGGATATTGTTTTCTTTCCGATACTGCGTTTGCAGTATTTGTTTCTGATTTCCATACCACCATCTACATTTTCAAAGGCTATGGCATAATAATGTTTATCATTGATATGATAATGTATTTCCTTACAGAACTCCTGAGCAACCTCGAAGTCAACACGTCTTTGTAAAATATATCTTTTCAAATTGGGATGACTGAGCTTGCTAATACGATCAATGAAAGTAATACTTTTTCTTTCATTACCCTTTTCTGCTATATGGCTCTCATTCCACGCATTTCTTCTTTGTTGTTCTTTGGTCATCGCTTCATAATCTTCAGCATATTTGAGATTATGGTTCTTAATCTGTTGTTCAAGATAAGTAAGTACTTGATGATTATTCCATGAAGGGTGCATCTTCTGAACAAGATTTATAATGTTTCCTCCTGAGCTGGCCCCAAAGTCATTCCAAAGATTTTTTGTAGGACTGACATTGAAAGATGGAGACGATTCTGCTCTAAAAGGAGATAGATACCAGTAATTACCTCGATGGATATAGGCATACTGATAACCTTCCGTTTCAAGGAACTGTACAATACTGACTGATTTTATTTCATCTATGGTCATGGCATATCAATAATGTCTAATTGGGCTTATATAAGTTTAGTATATATATACCCTGTTAAACTTAAACTCATAAACTTACTTTAACGGCAGGAGTGCAGGATGATAATGATAACCGTCTTTGTCTTTGGTAATCAGTTTGCGCTCACAGAAGATTTTAAGCATATCCTTAACTGCATTGTCCCCACGCTTGTAGCCTTCTTGTGCGTAAGCCTGACTGATTGCTTTCACCAGTTCAAGATACCTCTGTGGACTCTCACCTTCAAAAACAGTGCGAAGTACTTTGGCATGTAAGTCATCTGGCAGAGATGTCAAGGGCTTATCTTTGGGTTTGACTACTGTAATATGATAGCCGTCATCCAAGACGGGGAGAGAATTGTCGTCAATGTGAAATGCCCATGAAGAAAACTCCTTGTCTCGCATGTGCATAGGCCTGACTTCACTGATGTTGGAATCCTGTTTGTTCTTGCTGATTATCAGAACTGTTTCAGCCTTGTTTTCAAGTTCGGTACCAATATGACCTCTGGTGTTATTGTCATTCTTGTTAAGATGCAGCACGCAATGGATGTGAAGATTGTACTTGCTTGTCCAGGCCATGAGCATAGTCATCACATCGGTTGATTCTTTGGCATTGTTAATGTCATACATGAGATCTCGTAAGCCGTCGATAATGACCAATCCTACACCCTCAAATGTTCTTAGGGCATAATCTATGAGGGCAATACGGAGAGTAGGAGTGAACTCCCTTAGCCCATAGAACTTGATGCGTTTATCTTCCTTTGTCAGACTCAATCCTGCAAGGCGGTAGATGCGTTCTATCACATTGTGGCAGTGAAACCTACTTTGTTCTGTATCGAAATAGAGGATTTTGCGTTTACCATCAGGAAGACTGGCCCGGTATTTAAGAACCGTTGAATTGTTTACCGCTGCTGCAACCATTGCTGTAATATTAAAAGTTTTCTTGCTCTTTGCTTTACCGGTGGATGCGCTGAAATTACCAAAGGTTGCTATGGTACAATCTCCAACCCATAAAATCTGTGGTGGAACAGGAGGCTTTTCACATGCCTTTATTTCTCCTTGTCTCAGGTAGTTGTCTAATTCCTGGTCGTTGAATGTACTCTTGCTTAGCATTCCGACTTCAAGAGAGCTTTCCACTGAACATTCCTTATCATTACTGTTTTTCCTTCTTATCATGACATAGTTCTTTTTTATTATCATTTTTTGAGGAACTTATGACAACTTCTGACTTTTTCAGTAAAGCAGTCAGTTGAGCATCTGTATAAACCTCCTTTTTATTATGTTTCTTCTTTTTCATTGTAATATTCTATTTATCATTTTTTTTGTTTTGCTGGCACTACATGATTCTTACGCATCCATCTCAGGAGTTCTTGTCTATTGAAATAGATGGTTTTCCCTTTGGGCTTAAAATGTGGAATCTGCATATTCATAGTGAGTTTATATATCTGGGATTGTGATATTCCCAAATACTTTGAAGCTTCTTCAGTGGTCAACATTTCTTTAACCACATATAATCTTTCCTCAATCTTTGCAAGACGTTCATTGAGTATTTCTGGATTAATACTATTAAGTTCTCCAATTTTCATTTCCAAGAGTTCTAATCTCTTTTTTAAGATGCTGATTTCAATGTTACTGGTTCCCATTTTCTAATGATTTAATGTTATACAATAGGGAGTACCCCAAAAGCTGAATCGATTCTGGGGTAAATATACTCCTATTGTTATTTTCGCAATTTGAATGTCTCCTGTCAGTTTAAAATGTCAGGGAGAGTGTCAGGGATTTTTCTTTCAATTGCTTTACATTGTTTCACTTCAATACATTTCTTTCAGTTGTTTTACTATATTCACATATTCTTCTTCAGGAAATGTAGCAGTAGTATTCTTTAGTTCTGTAAGACGTGAACTGATTGCTCCACGAGTTGATGGTATCATACTTTTCTGTGGGGCTAACATTTTATTTCTTACTACAAGTGATACCCAATTATATGGAATCATTTTTTGTTGGGAAAGAGAATATAACAGCTGAAGTATATAGCGCAAGTTTGTGGCTATAAGAGTCTTTTTTAATGTACAGTTAAAGAACTTTTCAATAGTATTCTCGTCAACAGGGGTAGTGAAGAAATTCTTTCTATTGGCAAAATCTGTGATAAGTTTAATTTGCTTTCTGTTAAAGGATGCAAGTCCATTGGAGTCCTTTAATATAACTTCCACATGGTTAAACTCATTAAGCATTTTAGAGAAGTCTGTCTTTTCGAATGTAGATTTAATGAAGTACTTCTCAACAAGATCTTTTCTGTCGGTCAGTAATTCATAAACACAGAAAAGATTTTGGAAATGTTTTCGTATTGCTTCCTCATCAGATGTGAAAACAGGAAGATGATAACTGATTAAGTCATTTACATAGCGATTGTAAATTTTTCTATCATTAATTACTTCAGTTTGATAATGCTTGTAACTGACTTTAAATAAGTCCCAAAGCTCATCTTTGGACAGCTCAATCTCTTGGTTTGTGAAATGATTGTTACATTGTAAATACAAAAAGAGAGAGCAAAGAGTGTTGATTCTTTTTACTCATAAATTAATTTTTTTTGTGTATAAATATTTAATTCTATTTCTATGATCATTTGTTTATATACTATATTGTAATTATCACTGATCACTTTGCTAAGTGCTTTTAAGTGATATATGCAAAAAAAATAGCCTACATTAGATAATCCTTAATGCGGGCTATTTATGAATTCGCATTTCTCTACTATTTCCTTCGACTTGATCTTTTGCTGAGTATTTGATTGATTTCTGCTGTACTGATTGGCTTTTCAGTTTTACAACCAGACTCAACCCATTTGATGAGATCATCCCTGAAAAATGTGTATTTCTTACCTTTCTTGTTGACTGGAATTTGTCCGTTCTGTATATAACAGTACATTGTCGATTTTTTTATTTTGAGAAATTCACAGGCTTCTTTTACATCCATTGGAATGTGTTCAGATGGAGACTTTTGATTAGATTGACGAATCTCTTCATGAAGTATTTCTATGGACTGTTCAAGTAGATCACATTTTTTAAGTATATCTGACATAACTCTTGGTATGTCATTAAAGGTTATCGGATTATCTTCTACGTATTCTTGCATATATAATTCTTTTAATAATGAAACTCGTAACTATCTTTATCAGGAATGTCAATTTCTATTTTACATTTCCCTTTTTGTCTGAGTGTACGCCTGATGCTTTCAATTTCAACGTCATTAAGTTCTTTAGGAAAACAGAGCTTGATGAAGGTAGCTCTGGTTTGTCCACTCCAACCAAGCCGTTCTCCTATATTCCAGGCATAATGTCTGATGTCGAGTGTGTTTAACTGACCATTTGTTAATACAGAATTGATACACGATTCTGGAATCTCGTAAAGTTTAATGTTCTGGCATAGGGTTTCCAGACAATCATCTGTCATGTATGGTGAAAAAACAGTATATGTATACTCCTTGATTGCCTCATATCTGTTAACCTCCAAATGGTCCTGTTTATTTTTATAAATCTCACGCATAATCTCTGCTTTATTCTTTTCTGAAGTAGCAGGTTGTAGAGAAGTGATGCTATTATTAATGATTATGCGCTTCTCAGTATGTAACCTGTACAGGACAGTTATTATACAAACTAATAAAGATAATAAAATGAGGTATAACAAAATCGGCAATGGGGATAACATTAGGTTATTATTTTCTGTTGCATTAGTGCTTGTGACCACCCTGATAATATATGGAGCGGTCACAAACAGAATAATGGTAATAATGTTTGAAATGAGAAGTATCAGTAAATTCTCTCTTATCTTTTTTGTCATTGCAATTGGTTTTTATCGTATTACTTTATTGCAAATTTATAGATAAACTTACTAATTGATACTAGTTGTTACTAATAAAATCTCTCTAGAAAACATTATTTATGTTTCAGTGTTTCAATGATTTACGCTACTATTTATTGTCACTTTTTTGATTTTCCTTTCTCTTTCTTTCTCTTGGTTTCTGCATTAACATTTATGTTTTCATTTTCTTGTATTTCCATTTTTACATTTGTTAACCTAATTCTATCAGCTGCTTCTCGTGTTTTCGGATCAGCATGTGAAGCATAGATTTGAGTGGTACTTACATTCTTGTGATTAAGGAGATGTTGTACTGTGTAAATATCAGTTCCAAGTTCAAGCTGTAAGGATGCGTAAGTATGTCTGAAACAGTGAAAGGTAATATGTTTTTTTATTCCACATTCCTTAATCCAATCTTGCATGACTCTATATGTCATAGTACGATTAAATCCTGAAAAAATATATTTATCTGTTGTTTGTGGCTGAATTAGTTCATAAGCATCATCACCGATTGGAACCTGTGTCTGACGCTGAGTCTTTACACATTTAAAATCAAGATAATGTCCGCCATCTGCATATGTTTGGATATTTTCCCATTTTAAATTGAGTATATCACTTATACGTAATCCACTCAAACAGGAAAATATAGCGGCTTTTCTTACTACTGGAACTGAACATTCTGAGTTGTATAGTTTTCTGACTTCCTCCAGTGAAAGGCTTTGCTTGACTGGTATTGTGCATGGAATATTATCCAAAAGGGATGCTATGTTATCTACAAGTCTTCTTTCCCTATAGGCTTTAGTTAAAACTTGTTTGAAGATATTCCAATATGCTGAAGCTGTATTTCGTGATATAGGCTTGTTAACCATGACTTTGCCTCTTGCTGATACTTTCGTGTCTAAGAGATATTCTTTATACTTGTTACAGAATACGGTATCAAGCATTTCAAATGTACATTTGTTGTGGCAGAACCTGCTGAAATGTTTATAGGCTGCATCACACTTCGCAAAGTTTCTGTTGACAATATTCTTGAAGTATGCAAGAAAGTCCTCCTTTAGACGGTCCTGGTTAAAGAAGTCATATTTCTCATTAATTACCTCTATGAATACCTTACACCGAATAGCTTCAGCTTTTGCCAGAATAGCTTCATTATACTTTTTCTGTTGTGTAGAAATGGGGTTGGCATATATATACATGCCAAGCGAACGACGACGAATCAGTTCCATTGTTTCAGGATTTCTATAGCCTGGCCAAAAGTCCAGAAATAATGATTTAGTACCATTTCGTCTATCTCGCATACGGAGAGTTACTGATTTACAATACTGCATATTATTTGTTTTTATAGTTTTATGTCTCAAAATTCTCGAATGATATATTGCTGACATCGGTAAATTGAAAGTAAATATCACTATATATCAATATTTGCTATAAAATCATCTTCTGAGAACCGTTTTTCCATTAACCGGTCAAATTCTTCTTTTCTAAAAAAGATGAATTTCTGCTTCTTTACTCTGGTGAGCTTATAGTGATTGACGTAATAGAAGACAAGTGAATTTGTAAGATTATATTTCTTTGTAGCTTCTTCTACGGAATAATACCTGTCTCTACCAACAAAATATCCATTCTTTATTTCCTCTATGTGTTGTTTGGAATAATAGGTACTACCATACTCAACCTTTGCTGGAATCTTATGTCTATGAATAAAAGAGCGTACACCATCTGCTGTCATTTTAAATGTTGTACGCATTTCCTCTGGCGTTATCCAGTCTGTGATTTCTGCATACTTATTCTTTTTGTTGTATAACAGGTCAATGGATCCCTTCTCATAGAAATTAAATCCTTTCAGTGCTATCTTAGGTATGTTGTTCTCTCTTGTTATAACTCCAGCATGCTTTATTGATATTTTAAACATCTCTGCTACCTCATCAGTAGAATAGTATCCTTCAGGAGTTGCTGGACAGATTTTTTCCTGTTGCTTTGCCGTGAAAACAACCTTTTCTTCACCATTTGACTTTATTAGTGGAGTTGAATTTTGAAGACGTTGATGCATGATATTATCAAAATCCGTCCGATAAATCATGGTGAATTTTCCACGCTTTTCAGTCTTAATGCTATAGGTCTTTAGAGTATAACTTACCTGATCTTTAGTTATGCCATACTTTTGCATAGCTTCTTCATAAGAGTACCAGTCAGGATCAATTTCATCGGTCTTGTGTTTTATACAATCTATATGAACCTTAGAATAATAAGACCTGCCATTTCTCTTTACCCTGGGAACCGCATGGTATTTTACAAAACAAAGAGCCGCACCCTGAGTCATATTGTACATTTCCATGATTTGACTCAATGTGTAATAGTTATCAATGTCTATGACATCAAGAAGCTCAGAGAAATTTGCGTCAATAAGCTTTTTACTGTAGAAAGTATTACGCCCTTCGTAAACTTTAGGGATGCCTAATCTGTCACAACGTCCCCATACAGCTTTACGTCCAATTTTATACTTATCCATAATCTCTTGTAGGGTATAGTATTCTTGTTCTTGCTTACGCTTGTAACTTCTTTTTCTATAAGGTCCTGCATCCTCAAAGTATTTGTCAAGATCCTCACGACGGACAAGGGTTTTTCTACGTATTCTCACTGCCTTGATGATTCCGGAATAGAAACATCTATAAACAGTGCTAACACTCATATCAAGTAATAAGGCAACATCTGAGGGTGTCAAAAATGGTCGTGAAGCAACTGCATCTCTTTCTTTATCAAGAGCTGCTTCTTTTTCACTTTCCCGGACACTTTTTTTACGTTTTGCTTCACGTTTGCGAGATGCGTCACGTTCGCACTCTCTACAGCAGTATTTATTTGACATCTTGGATGCAATAAACTCTGCTCCACATGTTAAACATTTCTTTAATATCTTCATCTTTTTGGCATGTTAAAATCGTCCATTTCCTTTGCAGCAATTTTCAGGTATTTGCAGGAATTTTCACGAGGTGTCCAACATGTCAACGGGCGCACATTTATCACTTTTGCAGTTTTTGCATAAGGTGCCATATATGTCATTTTCCCATTGCCATTTGGTCGCAAAATTTAGGGATAGGAACGATATTTGAGCCAAATTTACCCTTAAAAACTGGTTGTAACAAGTTTCAAATGGAAAGTGTTAAAATGAAAAAAGCCACCAAAACGGTGGCTTTCAGACAGTTAGCGATATATTGTAATATTGTTGATAATCAGCTACTTACCGATGCAGAAATGCTGAAAAATATTTTGGAGCACCATATCATTCGTCACTTCCCCTGCAATATCTGAAATAAAGAAAATACACTCCCGTATATCTTGTGAAAGAAAATCTCCGGATATATGCGTGTCAAGCCCATTCTGCACTCGATGAATAGCATCTAAAGCTTTACTTAAAGCTTCATAATGCCTTACGTTTGTCACAATAATATCATTCTGTGTTACCGTAGGTAGATGTGCTGCATTAATAAGCATCTTTTGTAACTCTTCGGTCTGTTTACGTTCTTTTGCCGATATGAAGATAGATTTCGTGTATTCTTTAGAAAAGTCCTTTAATAAAGCAGATAATTCTTCTTTCTGCTTTTCCTCAATCAAATCCGCTTTGTTGAATACAACAATTAGTTGTTTCTCCTCACAACGAGGGATGATCTTTTCTGATAATTGCTTTATCTGAGAAGATGCATCAGATGAATCAACCATCCAAAGTACAATCTCCGCTTGATCCAACTTTTGGAATGTACGTTCGATACCAAGACTTTCAATGGTATCATTTGTTTCCCGGATTCCGGCAGTATCAATGAATCGGAAAGTGATGCCACCTATATTAATAGTATCTTCAATGACATCACGTGTGGTACCATGAATATCACTGACGATTGCTTTATCCTCGTTCAGTAATACATTCAGTAAAGTTGATTTCCCTGCATTCGTTTCACCGATGATAGCCACCGGAACACCATTTTTAATGGCATTCCCAACATTAAATGAATGAACCAGTCGGGAGATAACCTGCTCTATTTCATCTGCGAGTCTTCGCAATGCCGAACGATCTGCGAACTCTACATCTTCTTCGCTGAAGTCAAGTTCCAGTTCAATCATGGAAGTGAAGTTCAGCAACTTGTTGCGTAGATCTGTTAACTCTTTGCTAAAACCTCCCCGTATCTGACTCATGGCCAAACGATGAGTGGCTGCGGAAGAAGATGCAATCAAATCGGCTACAGCCTCCGCCTGACTTAAGTCCATCTTTCCGTTGAGAAATGCGCGTTGAGTATATTCTCCCGGCTGAGCCATACGGCAACCGTTCTTAATCAACAATTGCATTACTTGCTGAAGAATATAGGAAGAACCATGACACGTGATTTCTGTACTATCCTCTCCCGTATAGGAATGAGGAGCCCGGAAAAGACTCACAAGGACTTCGTCTATGATTTCTTCTCCATTATAAATACGCCCGAATGTCAGCGTATAAGGCTTTTGTTCACTAAGTAATTTGCCGGCTTTGGCTGGTTGGAAGATGCGGCTTGTAATGGAAATAGCTTCAGGACCGGAAACACGGATGCTTCCGATGGCACCTCCTTGAGCGGTAGCAATAGCGCAGATAGTATCTTGATTCATTATATTTCTTTTTGGATGATGCAAAGATAATTGTTTCTAAGTAAAAAAAATAAGATTAGACACAACTTGTGCTTTATTTGTTTATATTTGCTGCCGTTCAAACAATGCACATACAAAATATAATGATAGTCTATGGAGCCGGATACAAACTTATATTCACCGAATGAGAATAATGAAATCATACGGGAAAATTCACAAAAGAAACTTTATGTACTTGCCGCACATCAAATAGCTTTATGGGAATATGATATTCCGACAGGAAAATGTAGCTTTACGGACGATTACTTCCGCACGTTAGGCTTGAAAGATTTAAAGGCATTAATGACTTTTACCATTTCGCATACCCCGGAGATATAAATGCCTATCAGACTGCTTTTGCTAAAATGCTTGCTTCGGAGTCCAAAGCATATTAGATACAGGTTCGTCGTGTCGGAGAACATGGTGAGGTGATTTGGCTGGAAGAACATAACTGTAAAATAATAGAAGCTTTACCCGAATTTATTTTCATCTTTGACGAGAATTTCTTTATAACGGATGTGCTGATGGCGCGGGTACGATTCTGCGGTATCCGGTAGAAGTTGCCGAACAGAGTCTTTTTATTAAGATTGATTCTGAATCCGTACGTCATAAAAAGATTTTGGTTGTGGAGGATATCGAATCGAACTTTGCCCAGCTGAATATCTTACTGAAGAAAGAGTATATCATCCTGTGGGTGCGTAACGGACAGGAAGCAATCAATAGCTTTATTCGGGAAAAACCGGACTTGATATTAATGGATATTCGTATGCCTGTGATGGATAGTATTCAAGCTGGATGCAATGCAGTTTTCTCCAAACCATATTCTTTGGAGAAACTGAAAGAAACGATTGAAATCTATATCGGATAATTAATTTTCTAAAAGGAGACCAACATTCTGAAAGTTAGATTGTTATTAAACTAATAATAACAATCTAATTTTTGTTGGAATATGGAGAAAGTGAAAAAGATGGTCCTCATCGGAGCTAGCGGCTTTGTTGGTTCCGCTCTGCTAAATGAGGCATTGAATCGTGGCTTTGAAGTGACAGCTGTAGTTCGTCATCCCGAAAAAATAAAGATAGAGAACGAACATCTGAAAGTAAAGAAAGCGGATGTCTCTTCGCTCGATGAAGTATGCGAAGTTTGCAAAGGAGCGGATGCCGTTATCAGTGCATTCAATCCGGGATGGAATAATCCTAATATATATGACGAAACCATCAAAGTATATCTGACTATCATTGATGGAGTGAAGAAAGCGGGAGTGAATCGCTTCCTGATGGTAGGTGGTGCCGGCTCACTATTTATTGCGCCGGGATTACGACTGATGGATTTGGGTGAAGTTCCTGAGAATATCCTGCCTGGAGTTAAAGCCTTGGGAGAGTTTTATTTGAATTTCCTGATGAAGGAGAAAGAGATTGACTGGGTATTTTTCTCTCCGGCAGCAGATATGAGACCGGGAGTACGTATCGGACGTTACCGTTTGGGCAAAGACGATATGATTGTGGATATCGTGGGTAACAGCCATATTTCTGTAGAAGACTATGCGGCTGCAATGATCGATGAATTGGAACATCCCAAGCATCATCAGGAGAGATTTACGATTGGATATTAATAAAGAGGTTAATCATTATATAAATTTGCTTGTGTAAAATTTGAGTTAACAAGTAAAATAATGGCTTGAGGCATACATTTTGACGTATGGTTCAAGCCATTTCTTATTTTATTTTCCGATATTTGCATTGTGTCGGTATTGTAACACAAAATGAAACAAAGAAGAAATACTTAATGATATTCTGAACTATGATATTCAAACAAGAAACTCAAATCTTAAAATGTACCTTTGAGAAGGAACATTTTTCTAAAGTAAAAGCTGCCTTCAAAGATAGATGGCCTGTTGTATATATTATCGAGGATGACGAAAAGGGACAAGCCTATATAGGAGAGTCTACAAATATATGTACCAGGATTTGTGATCATTGGAATAATACCGAACGCAGAGCTTTGAAAAACATATATATTATCTTTAATAAAGTCTTTAATAAATCTGTAATCCTGGATCTTGAAGCATTTCTTATCGGATATATTGTAGCTGATGGTAAATATAGACTCCAGAATGGCAATGGTGGCCAGCATGTTCATAACTATTATTTGCGTGATGAATATCAGAGAGAGTTCAGACACATTTGGCAGCTTCTTCAGGATGAAGGTGTTGTCAGGCATGGAATTACTCTTCTGGAGAATCAAGACTTATTTAAATATTCTCCATATAAGATTTTGAATTTGGACCAATTTAATGTTGCTGTGCAAATTCTTACTGATCTGAAATCTGATTTAGGGAATAATAATCAATCCCGTTCTTTTATAATTGATGGAGGGGCAGGTACTGGTAAGTCTATTCTTGGAATTTATTTGCTGAAGCTATTGATTGATGCAAAGAGTTCACCTGCATGGACTGCGGAAGAAGAGGCATTGGATGAGAATCTTAGTTATATAATTGGACATTTGAGCCCGGACTTAAGAGTTGGGTATGTAGTTCCTACACAAAGTTTTCGTGAGACATTGAAAAAAGTTTTTGATGGAATACAGGGACTTGATTCTAAAATGGTACTTAGCCCCGAAGATGTTGCCAACTCGGGTGAAGGTTTATATGATCTTCTGATTGTTGATGAATCACATCGTTTGAGGCGTCGTCGTGCATTATTTAATTATGAATCATATGATAAAGCTAACGAGGCATTAGAGTTAGATAAAGAAGCGACGGAATTGGACTGGATACTGGAAAAAAGTTGGTATCAGCTATTCTTTTATGATTCTAGACAATCGGTGAAGCCTTCTGATGTGGAAGCACTAAGATTTTTCTCATTGTCTCGGCAAGAGGATACCCGGAACTATAAGCTTACTTCTCAGATGAGGTGTAAGGGTGGAAATGATTACATAGATTATATTCATAATATATTGGAGTGTCAGCAGGAAGAAATGCGCACTTTTGGGTCATCTTATGAGCTGCTGCTGTTTGAGGATGTTGAGGATATGGTATCTGCAATTAAAGATAAAAATAACAAAATGGGGCTCTGTCGGAATATGGCGGGGTATGCCTGGCCTTGGAAGACGCACAAAATGACACTGTCTAAAATTCAAAAAGAAGGGTTATATGATATTAAGATAGAAAACAAATACGAGGTAAATAATGCGCATAAGTACATTTGGAATACTACCCAGAAAGACTGGATAAACTCTGAAAATTCAATTAATGAGATAGGCTGTATACATACGACGCAGGGGTATGATTTAAATTATGCAGGTGTGATAATAGGTTGGGAGATAGACTATGATCCTATAAATAATATTATTACTGTATCTAAGGATATGTATCAAGATTCTAAAGGCAAAGAAAAGGTGGATGGAAAAATATTACATAATTATATAAAGAATATTTATACTACTCTTTTGGAAAGAGGTATGTATGGAACTTATATCTATGTGTGCAATGAATCTTTAAGAGATTACTTCAAAAGATTCTTTACCTTTGTTCCTCATCGCACCAAAGGCTAAAACCTCTCTCTTATTAGAAACTGTATATATGAATCAATAAAAAAGACCTTCACTAAAGAATTATTAATGGTTTTAGTGAAGGTCTTTCATGGTAATTGATATTATCCTATATTCTGTCGAGCACAGTCTTAATCAGTGCATCGATTGTATTCTTATATCCGGTATTAGCCTCTTTGATCAGTCGGTTGGCTATTACCATACAGACGGTCATTGCCTTATGTCCCATCAGTCGGCTAAGTCCTGCAAGTGCCGAACTTTCCATTTCGAAGTTGGTAATCTTAAAGCCTTTATATTCAAATGTTTCAATCTTATCATTTTGTTTCGGGTCTGCTAACGGAATACGGAGCTCACGTCCTTGTGGCCCAAAGAAGCCTCCTGCGGCAATCGTTACACCACGTACCATATCTTCTTTAGCAATCCGGTCAATCAGTTCTTCACTGGCATCAATAACATAAGGCGCAGGGGCACACATATTTCCCGACCAGCCCATGTAGTTAAGGAAAGCACGTTCGAAAGGAAGATCGCATACCGCATTACGTCCGGCATAAAAATTCAATAATCCGTCGAAACCGATAGATTTCTGTGAACAGACGAAGGTGCCTACCGGAGTATTTGGCTGCAAGCCGCCGCACGTACCGATACGTACTAACTCCAGTTGGCGGAACTTTTCTTTTTCTTCCCGTGTCTCAAAGTTGATGTTGGCAAGCGCATCCAGTTCGTTCATAACGATGTCGATATTATCGCAACCAATTCCGGTAGAAACCACTGTGATTCGTTTACCTTTATATGTACCCGTGATTGTTTTGAATTCGCGGCTTTCCACTTCGCATTCTTTGTTTTCAAAGTGAGAAGCTACGAGTGCTACACGTCCTGGATCTCCTACAAGGATCACTTTATCTGCCAGCCATTCGGGCTTTACGTGAAGATGGAATACCGAGCCGTCTTCGTTGATAATCAGTTCAGAGGATGGAAAGTACTTTTTCATGTTATTGAACGGTTTTAGTTTTACAATAAGTCGTATATATAAATAGAAACGCCGGAACCGGATTTTAGTTCGGAAGAGGTATCTTTCTTTTCTTTTGCAAGTTTGTCAAAGAGAAGATACGTAGATGAACTGAATAGGAATCAGGTTCCGGCGTTTGGTAGACTATTTACTCAAAGGCTGGTTGGTGGTACCACCAGTCGTTGGTTTGGCAATGTTTTCGCGCATTGAAGTATCGGCTTCGATATTTTTCATACGGTAATAATCCATTATACCCAGATTGCCGCTACGGAAGGCCTCTGCCATTGCTTTAGGTACTTCCGCTTCCGCTTCGATTACTTTGGCACGTGCTTCCTGTGCCTTAGCTTTCATTTCCTGTTCGGAAGCGACAGCCATTGCACGGCGTTCTTCTGCTTTAGCCTGTGCGATGTTCTTGTCTGCATTAGCCTGGTCAATCTGCAAAGCTGCACCAATGTTTTTACCTATATCGATATCCGCGATATCAATAGACAGAATTTCGAAAGCTGTTCCTGCATCCAATCCCTTGCGGAGTACAAGTTTAGAGATAGAATCCGGATTTTCGAGTACTGACTTGTGGTTTTCCGAAGAACCGATAGAGGAAACGATACCTTCACCTACACGGGCAAGGATGGTATCTTCTCCGGCACCACCGACCAGCTGCTTGATGCTGGCACGTACTGTTACACGAGCTTTCGCTATCAGCTGGATACCGTCTTTGGCTACTGCAGTAACAGGAGGAGTATCAATCACTTTCGGGTTTACAGACATCTGAACAGCTTCAAACACATCACGTCCGGCAAGGTCGATAGCGGTTGCCATCTGGAATGACAGCTCAATGTTGGCTTTCGATGCGGATACCAGCGCATGTACTACTTTTTCTACATGGCCTCCGGCAAGGTAGTGGGCTTCCAGTTCATCACGGGTGATGTTCTTCAATCCGGCTTTGTGGGCTTCGATCATGCCCGGAACAATGATATACGGCGGAACATTACGGATGCGCATCAGGAAGAGTTGAATCAACGAGATGTTAACGCCTGATACTTTAGCCGACAACCAAAGGAAGAACGGCACATAATGGAAAAATAGTATTAGGAAAATAATACCTCCAACAATCAGAACGATAGGTAAGTACAAAGATGTTTCCATTGATAATTTATATTAAGTGAATATTATATTTTGTGTTTCTCAACTAGAATGGTACCGTCAGTGATGCGGCTCACAATGATGGGAGTTTTTTCATTGAGGAAGCCATCTATCGATCTTACTTCCACGATGTTACCGTTAATCTCAGCATAACCGATTTGTGCCAGGCGGGTAGTGCTGATTCCTGTGTCGCCTACCTTGACGCTCTTTTCCGCACTGCGGTCTACTTTCGAGTCAATATCTTTTTTCAAAGCCAGCTTATCCAGCATCTTCGAACGCATGAACCAGATAAGCGAGCCGATACAGGCGACAGCCGATATCCCTAAAGTGATAAATCCTCCTGCCATACCCAGATTGGCGAAAGCGTAATAGTTGGCATAGAGAATACAAGCAAGTGCTGAAATGCCAGCCAGGCTAATCCCCGGAATGACAAACAGTTCAACCAAAAATAGTATTACTGCAGCAATGATGAGAACGGTGATAATCAGTATGTCCATAACTCTGTATTATTTTGATTTTGTTTTTTCGGCATTACGCACACTTACTCCAAGAGCATCCAGCTCTTCATTCATTTGCAGAATTCTTTTTTCCAGATCAAGGATTGCGGGAGCAAGTTTTTCTTTTCCTTGTTGATTGGCGCTTGCATATTGCTGGCGCAGACCGTTCAGTTTATCTTCCTGTTGCAGATAATCTTTTTCCAGTTGCCGGTAACTTTGGAACAGTAGCTTTGCTTTGGGTGATTTGAAGTCACTCAACTGATAATAGGTCGTGCTATCATCGATGACAAACTCGAAATCAACCACACGACGTTCCTGTGGCTTATGATTGATTGCCTCTTTCAGACGTTGCAGTGCCTCCGTTACTGTATTTTCATCTTTCCAAGTTTCCTTCAGCGAATGAATCTGTGCCAGACGGATCATCTGCTGCGGGTCCATCGCCTCATAATTATAAGTCTGTTTAGACGAATTAGGAATGAATACATAGATGCAGACTTTCTCTTCGGGCTGGAAACGGTCGGAGGCAAACCAACCTAGATTATTGTATTCGTCGATGACGTACATATAATCATTATAAGGTGAATTGAACGGCATTCCCACATTTTCCGGCGTCAGATAAGAGTCCGTATTTGTGTTGTAACGAGTGACAAAAATATCATATCCTCCCAGTCCTTCGCCATCGGTTGCATAATAAATAGTAACGCCATCCGATAAAACAAACGGGTAGTTGGCGTTTCCGGATTCGTTGATGCTGCCGGGCAACGGGCGACCGTTGCTCCATTCATTCAGTAATTTATTTTTGGAGAATATATCCAGATTTCCTCTTTCTCCCTTTTCGCTATAATAGATTTTATTACCGATTTCTGTTTCATAAACTGTTCCCGGATGATCTCCTTCGGTTTGGAAGAATTCGTTGAATGTAAATAGCTTGCCAGACTCTTCACTGATCTTGTATGCGCTCAGGAAATTTGCTTTATCTACCACGAAACTGTCAATAATGCACACGTCTTCTACTCCTTTGAGCATACGCAGGTCAGCTTTGCTCTTTTCCAATAGAGCTTCAGCTTCTTCCGTCGATCTTTTGCGTTTGCTGAGGTCGGCGATATATTCTTCAAAGCAGTTGACTGCATCTTCGAAACGATAAGTATCATTGTAAGCTTGTCCCAGATAGAGTTGTCCACCGGCTACCCGTCTTTTTACAGCGGTTTCGAGATACTTCACGGCTTCTTCCGGTTCTCCGGTTTTCAGGCAGCAGACACCGTACCAATAGCTGTAGTTACCATTGGATGGTTGAGATTTGGCATATTTCTGAAATACGGGTTTGGCTTGTTCGTAGTCACCTTTTGTAAATAAGGTGCGTGCCTGTTCCAATGTTTGTGCAGATACTCCTCCGAGGAAGAAACTGCAAATTATAAATAGAATATATTTTCTTTTCATTGTTTTATTCACTAATCCATGCATCAATTGTTCAAAAGTACAAATTTATTAGAAATAAACCCTTTTTCAGAGATTCTATTATGTTAATTCTTCTTTAAATCATTCTTTTCGCTTACTTTTGCAGCCGATTTTTGAAGATATGACACAATTTACGGAAGAAGAGAAGACGATCCGCCGTATTGAACGGCGATTCAATAAAGGAGTGGTGCAGTATAGACTGATAGAAGAAGGGGACAAAATCCTTATCGGACTGTCGGGCGGGAAAGATTCGTTGGCACTTGTAGAGTTGCTGGGCAAGCGGGCGCGTATTTATAAGCCTCGGTTTTCTGTGATAGCTGTTCATGTGGTGATGAATAATATTCCTTACCAAAGTGATACTGAATATCTGAAAGCATATTGTGAATCTTTTGGAGTGCCTTTCGTACAGTACGAAACGTCCTTTGATCCTACTACGGATACGCGCAAGTCTCCCTGCTTTCTTTGTTCCTGGAATCGTCGGAAAGCTCTGTTTACGGTTGCCAAGGAGCAAGGATGCAATAAGATTGCTTTAGGACATCACATGGATGATATTTTGGAAACATTGTTGATGAACATTACTTATCAGGGGGCATTTAGCACGATGCCGCCCCGTTTGGTGATGAAGAAATTTGATATGACAATTATCCGACCGATGTGTATGGTGCACGAGGCTGATCTGGTTGAACTGGCTGCATTGCATGACTACCGGAAGCAAGTGAAGAATTGTCCTTATGAATCACAGTCCAGCCGAAGTGATATGAAGGGTATTCTGCGACAGTTGGAAGCGATGAATCCGGAAGCTCGCTACAGCTTGTGGGGGAGCATGACGAATGTGCAGGAAGAATTATTGCCGGATAAAATAGACTGATAATTACTAATTTTAGTATATAATAAGATGAAAGGTTTCTATACAATTTTATTACTCATTGTATCCAATGTTTTTATGACCTTTGCATGGTATGGGCATTTAAAGATGAAACAAGAGTATTCTTGGTTTGCTGCTCTTCCGTTGATAGGTGTGATTACCTTTAGTTGGGTCATTGCATTTTTTGAATATTCTTGTCAAATACCGGCGAATCGTATCGGCTTTGTCGGGAATGGCGGTCCATTCTCGTTGATGCAGTTGAAAGTAATTCAAGAAGTGATTACTTTGATCATATTTACTGTTTTTACCACCGTTTTCTTTAAGGGAGAAACTTTGCACTGGAACCATCTGGCAGCATTTGTTTGTCTGATTGCAGCTGTTTATTTTGTGTTTATGAAATAACTGTTTCAGCCACTCTGAAACAGAGGCTTCGTTTGGCTTCAACAGAGGTGCTGTTTTATATAAACGGAGGCTCTATTCGTATGAAATGGAGCCTCCGTTTATATGCTTATTTGCAAAGCATTTTTCTATTTGGCATCAGGCATATATCGTTTCATGCCATCCGTATAGTAAGTTTTAAACTCTCCATTCTCGCCGCTATATATAAAGTAGGCATCGATCATAGGATTTGCTTTACAGAACTTTTCAGCTTCTTCCAGTCCCATTACCATAAAAGAGGTAGCCAAAGCATCAGCCGTCATACAGTCTTCGGCAATCACAGTAGAAGACAGGATACTGTGCTGTACTGGATAACCTGTTCTGGGGTCGATGGTATGAGCATACTTTTTGCCATCCTTATAATAATAGTTGCGGTAGTTTCCCGAAGTAGCCATACCTAAATCTGTCAGGTTGAGTACTACTTGTATATCTTGCTTAACAGCTAATGAGTCGTCGTACGGCTTGTTAATTCCGATACGCCACAGATCTCCTGTCGCATTTTTACCTTTTACTACTACTTCACCACCTATATCTACCATATAGTTTTTGATTCCTTTCCGGTCGAGCAGACGGGCTATTACATCTACCGAATAGCCTTTTGCAACCGCACTGCAACTTAACATTATACGCGGATCTTGCTTGACTACCTTTCCGTTCTCCAGCTTCACTTTTTCGTAACCGGTAATCTGTAGCAGGCTGTCTATCATCAATGAATCTGGGAAGGCGCCTTTTTTAAAGCCAAATCCCCAGGCATTGGCAAGAGGAGCTATCGTTATGTCAAAAGCTCCTTTCGTTTCGCGGGAGATTTCCATGGAACGATTAAAGCAAGTCTGAAAAAAGCTGTCCGTCACTAGCTCTTCATTGCGATTGACGCGACTAATGACCGAACTGTCATTGAACGGTGAGAGAGACTGGTCGAAACGTTTTAATTCCGCTTCAATCTCCGGTTTCAGATCAGCGTCATGTTGATACGCAATCTTGTATACTGTGCCAAACACAAAACCACTGGCGGTATTAAACTCAGCTTTTTGGTTACGTCTGGCTAATATCCAGATTGTTGCCAAGATGAGGAAGGCCAGCCAAAGGAAACTCTTTTTTGTTTTCATACGTTTTTCTGTTTTTTTATTAGAGGAACCAATGCTTGTTATTGTAAGAATAGATGTTCTATCAATATTTTTAATCCGATAGCGACCAGAATGATGCCGCCCCATAATTCCGCCTTTAATTTCCGTGCACATCCACAACCACATTTGATACCGAAGTAAAGACCAATGAGTGACATGACGAATGATACGAATCCGATGATAAGGATAGGAGAGAGGATTTCGGTATAGTTGTTGATTCCGAGCAGGGCAAAGGAGATGCCTATTGCCAGTGCATCGATACTTGTCGCTATCGCCATTGTGAATACGACTTTCGGGCTTGCGGGGTTAAATGTCTGACGGCAGTCCTCGTTTTTAAAAGATTCAAGAATCATACGTCCGCCCAGGAAGGCAAGGATAGCGAAAGCGATCCAGTGGTCTACGCTTTCTATCAGGTGGCTGAAAGTCTTTGCAAACATCCATCCAATGAATGGCATCAGAGCCTGAAAAAGTCCGAACGCCAAAGCCATGACCAGCATCGGTCTCCATTGAATACGTTTCAAAATAATACCGCTTGCAATTGAAACAGCGAAACAATCCATCGCTAAGCCTATTGCAAGCAGCCAAATCTCTAGTCCTGTCATTATTCTTTAAAGAGGTAATTTGTAAATAAGGGAATAGGTAATTCCCATGTTATTTGATTTAAATTTTCCGTAGCCGGGCACATACCAAGGGTTGGCGTATTCATTGGTCGAAGCATTTGTCTTATATTTCATGCGTACAGACCAGCCCATATTGAAATTCTTATAAATACGTACTTTGACACCTACCACTAATTCAAACCACTGCATAGACCCTTTCATTCCTAAATGACTGAAAGGAACGCTTCCTCCCCAATAGTCGTCTTCCAGACTCGGATTTCCGATGCTTCCTCCCCAAATAGGGTCGTCAACCGGCAGGGTTGACACATCATATTTGAATGAACTGAACGCATAGCGGAGACCTACATATAGATAGCTGTTTTTCTCCTTTTTCTTTGCCATCGTGTTATAGTCTACACCAATCCGGAAGAATGGGGCGGTCTTACTTTTGTAGTGTATTCCCGTTTCATTCCATGTATCTGTTCCTCCCATACCAAACTCGATAGTCGGGATGAACTTGTTTTTAAGGTTGACGCCTATGCTGACTTCGGAGCTCATGAAGTCGCCACCTAGCATTTTACTTCCGATGCCATATATGTCCACACCGACATACGTCCCATTATAAAACGGGATAGTATCGACTACAACCTCTTTCTTCTTCTGGTCTCTTTTCTGTACAGGACCCGGTCGTTGTTGTTGCTGTTGTGCAATTGACGGTAATCCAATACAAAAGAGGAGCAGCACACTACTCAATCGTAGGAGGCGTGCGGTCGCGATATCTATAGAATATTTGTAAATTCTCAATTTCATTTGTATTGGCTTCTTTATTTTGTATATGTAGAGAATCTATTCTTTCCGAACTGTTTTTGGTATTTCCAAATTTGGTACTGAGAATGTTCTGCTTCATCATATATCCGCATTCCATTGATTGAAAATACGGTGTATTTTTTTGTATAATATATAATGTATCAACATCTTTTTTGTTAGTAGGACTATTTGGATTGTACCAGAGTATAAATACAGTTGTATCGCTGGTATAGCGTAACGGTAGCATCAGTGTATGTACTTTTTTCTGGTTGTTGAGAATGATCGAGTCTGTTCCCAATGCTGTAATTGTTAATGAGTCCAATGTGTCGTTTACTCTTCTGTCGGTTATTTCGTCAATTGTGTACAATGTGCAGTACATCATGGGGCGTCCCGCCAGCGAACAATCGTTTTCGTCCGAACACGAACTGCCGATGCTTATACCTGCACCAACAATTACTACTATTAAAAAGATACGAATTAAATTCTTCATAATCGGTTATTGGGCGTGAATTAAATTTTCTTTTCTATCTGATAATTGTTCCGTTCGGGGGCATTACGTGAGATCAGTTCTCCCAGGAATCCGGCAAGGAATAACTGTGTACCGATAATCATCGCTGTGAGCGATAGATAGAAATAAGGAGAATCGGTTACAAGCCGGTAGGGGAGACCGTTGTACATTGCGTGCAGTTTGCTGACACCTACCATGATAACGGAGATCATTCCGATAAAGAACATAAGCGATCCTAATAATCCGAAGAAATGCATCGGCTTCACTCCGAATTTAGACAGGAACCAAAGAGAAATCAAATCCAGATATCCGTTGAAGAAACGGTTGAATCCGAATTTGGTAGAGCCATATTTACGTGCCTGGTGGTGTACCACCTTTTCACCTATCTTCTGGAATCCGGCATTCTTAGCAAGGTAGGGGATATAGCGGTGCATTTCGCCATATACTTCGATGTTTTTCACGACATCTTTGCGATAGGCTTTCAGACCGCAGTTGAAGTCGTGCAGGTTTGGAATACCTGATACTTTGCGTGCGGTAGCATTGAATAACTTTGTCGGCAGTGTCTTTGATAGCGGATCATATCTTTTTTGCTTCCATCCGGACACAAGATCATATCCGTCTTCCGTAATCATCCGGTATAATTCCGGTATTTCGTCCGGGCTGTCCTGTAAGTCGGCATCCATTGTGATCACCACATCTCCTTGTGCTTCTGCAAATCCGCAGTAGAGTGCTGGCGATTTACCGTAATTGCGGCGGAACTTGATGCCTTTTACGCAGTCCAATTGGGCTTTGAGTTTTTCTATTACCTCCCATGAACGGTCTGTACTTCCGTCGTTAACGAAAATCACTTCGAATGAGAATCCGTTGGCTTTCATTACCCGTTCTATCCAAGCGTAGAGTTCGGGCAGTGACTCTTCTTCATTGAATAATGGGACAACAACTGATATATTCATTTTTAATAATTATGAATTACGAATTATGATTGGGCCGGGGTATTGTTTTCCGGTCGTGCTTTCTTCATTACCATCAATCCGGTAGGAATGGCCAGTAAACTTCCCCAGAATACATCCCATGACAGGAGTTGCATGGTGATATTGATGGAAGTAAGTGAACGGGCAGTATCTATCGTTTCTTTTATTATCTCTTGATTTTCCATCAAGGCAGGTGTTTTAGTCATCAGTTCGTCCCATAGCTGGATATAGGAGTTGATGATAAAGCCGTGGTCAATGAACTGGAAATAGGCGTAGTGTGCAACGGCTACCAGCAGGGAAGCAAACATATACATGAATATGGTAAAGAGAACCGCATGAGAGAATTGGATACTTCCTCCACATATTTTGTCACGATACATCTTCACGTAGTGATAGCCAATGAACGGCACTGCCAACGTCAGGATTACAAATAATAGTGAAAGGAAAGGGATGTGGAATCCCAACGGAAATAAAATGAACTTCAATATCCAATAGATTCCCATATACGTGCCAAAGTGCATGGCATATTTCTGTAAATAGCTTCTGTTCTCTGTCATCTTCGTTAATAAATTGCGCACAAAGGTACAAATAATATCGGTTGGTAAAGGGAATATGGTTGTTAAAGTTAATAAAGCAGTAAAAGTTGGCACTCGAATATTTTTTTTGATTTTTAATTGCTTGAAATGTAGAGTATTACTTTCTTTTATGCAAAAAAGTTGCCTACAGCTATTGCAGAATCCATAAAAATACCTACCTTTGCAACCGCAAAACGGGTAAGTCCTATACGGCCAGCTCCCTTCGAATCCTCCAGGGCTTGATCGCAGCAAAGGTAGTTGGTTGTAGCGGCGCGATATAGTAAGCTTACCCACCCGCCTCTTTAGCTCAGTTGGCCAGAGCACGTGATTTGTAATCTCGGGGTCGTTGGTTCGAATCCGACAAGAGGCTCGAAAGAAAAGCAGATGATACGAAAGTGTTACCTGCTTTTTTCTTTTTGCCCCGCAAAGAATCCTCTAATTTATTTAAAATCTACACATCGGCTTGCCCTTGAATCCAACTATATTTGTACCTTTGCATATTATTTCTAAGAAAGATGGCAGAAAATAGAGGTTACATGCAACGATACGCAATGCTGTTCGGTACCTATATGGGAGGTTTCTGGATATTGAAGTTCATACTCTTTCCTGTGGGGCTGTCGGTTCCTTTTTTACTTTTCCTTTTCATGGGACTCACGCTATGCGTACCTTTTATGGGATATTATTATGCACGGATGTATCGTAATCAGGTATGCGGAGGCGGCATCAGCTTCCTGCATGCATGGGTATTCACCGTTTTCATGTATATGTTTGCCGCGCTGCTTGCCGCCGTGGCACACTACATCTACTTCAGATTCATAGACCACGGATATGTGATAAACACGTGCGAAACGATGGTAGACACGCTTGCCCAAAGCAACATGCCGGGAATGGATTCGTACATCGCCACCTATCAGGAAGCTCTGGAGACAGCCCGACTACTCAGCCCTATCGACATTACGCTACAGATGATATCGTCCAATGTATTTTGGGGTTCGATACTGGCTTTCCCCACCGCCTTGTTCGTGATGAGACGCAAGAAAGACGACGCTCCGGCAGAGTGACGGAACAGCAAAAAGAAATGTTATTTCAATTGTAAAATAGAAAAATCATACATCAATGGATATTTCAGTTGTCGTACCACTATATAATGAAGAAGAATCACTCCCCGAACTGTTCGCATGGATTGAGCGGGTGATGAATGCCAACGGTTTTTCATACGAAGTGATTTTCGTGAACGACGGAAGTACCGACCGTTCCTGGCAGGTAATCGAACAATTGCAGGCACAAGCTCCGGACAAGGTACGGGGCATTAAGTTCCGCCGCAACTACGGGAAGTCGCCGGCATTGTTCTGTGGTTTCGAACAAGCACAAGGCGACGTCGTGATAACCATGGACGCCGACCTGCAGGACAGCCCCGACGAAATACCCGAACTCTACCGCATGATTACCCAAGACGGCTATGACCTCGTATCGGGCTGGAAGCAGAAACGTTACGACCCGTTGTCGAAGACCCTCCCCACCAAATTGTTCAATGCCACCGCCCGCAAAGTATCGGGCATCAAAAACCTGCACGACTTTAATTGCGGACTGAAGGCGTATCGCAAAGAGGTGGTCAAGAATATAGAAGTATACGGCGAAATGCACCGCTACATCCCTTACCTGGCCAAGAACGCCGGCTTCAAGAAAATCGGCGAGAAAGTGGTGCACCATCAGGCACGCAAATACGGAAAGACCAAGTTCGGGCTGAACCGTTTTGTAAACGGGTATCTGGACTTGCTTTCCCTTTGGTTCCTTTCCCGGTTCGGCATCAAGCCCATGCACTTTTTCGGATTGCTGGGTTCGCTGATGTTCATCTTCGGCTTCATAGCCGTGGTCATAGTGGGTGTCAGCAAGTTGTACTACATGCACCATGGCATGCCCTACCGCCTTGTGACGGACTCTCCCTACTTCTACCTCTCGTTGACCTCCATGATTATCGGCACACAACTGTTCGTGGCAGGATTCCTCGGAGAGCTGATTTCACGTAATGCCCCGGAACGAAACAAATATCAAATAGAGAAAACCATTTAACGATGAAAAAATTAGTCAGACTTGTCATACTCGGAGCTATCCTTTGCCCGATAATAAGCATAGCTATCTCCTGCTCGGAGGAGGCAGATTGCTCCATGACGGCACGCCCCATGGTGAATTGCATTCTTTATAGAGTAGACCCCGAAACCCAATACGTGGAGAACGACACGCTCGACTCGCTCACCGTCACAGCATACGGCACCGACTCCATCATCATCAACAACCAGAAGAAGGTACACGACATCTCCCTGCCACTGCGCTATACGGAGGATTCCACCAAGCTGATATTCAAGTATAGCCGGACCAAGAGTGACACGATGGTGATACGCCACACCAACACCCCCTATTTCCTATCGATGGATTGCGGCTATCAGATGAAGCAGGCCATCACAAGCGTAACGTGCACCCGCATCTCTCTGGACTCGATATACATCAAAGACAATGAAGCAGGCATCTATGGAAAGGAAAATCTTAAGTTATTCTATTAGTCTGGCACTCTGCCTGCTGATGTTCCTCCCCCTACGGGCGCAGAACGGGAATCCTACCGTCCCCCCCCAGGGAGCACCTCCCAAGAAGGAGAAGAAGGACGCGAAAGAAGAAGTGCACTATCCGTTATACAACGGCATGTCCGTCGGCTTGGACTTGTGGGGAATCGGAAGTTCCGTATTTGGAGGAGATTTCCTGAGTTCCGAAGTGGCCGTGGATGTAAACCTCAAGAACCGCTTCTTCCCTATTGCCGAACTGGGATATGGCTCCACGGACACCTGGAGTGACAAAGGCATACACTACAAAAGCAACGCCCCCTACTTCCGCATAGGAATGGACTATAACACGCTATACAAGAAGCAGCACGGACACATGCTACTCGTAGGCTTGCGTTACGGTGTAAGCAGCTTCAAGTACGATGTAGACGCCTTGGGACTGGACGACCCGATATACGGTGGCATCGTAGGCAATCCGAATCTGGACGACGAGATATGGGGAGGCAGCCTGCCCTATAACCATAAAGGAATGAAAGGCTCCATGCAATGGGCGGAATTTTGTGTCGGTATCCGGGCGCACGTCTGGAAGGCATTGTACATGGGCTGGTCACTACGCTTCAAGTTCAAATTGTCTGCCTCGGCCGATGAATACGGTGACCCGTGGTATGTGCCCGGTTTCGGGAAATATGGCTCCAACACGATGGGAGTAACCTATACGATAACTTATAAACTACCTCTTTAAGCGACTTATGACAGGGTTAGAGATTTGGCTACTGGCCGTAGGACTTGCGATGGATTGTTTCGCCGTTTCTATAGCCAGCGGAATTATATTGAAACGCGCCCGGCTGCGCCCTATGCTGGTGATGGCCATCAGCTTCGGCTTTTTCCAGGCTTTGATGCCTCTGCTGGGATGGATAGGCGCCAGTTTTTTCAGCCACCTGATAGAAAGTATTGACCATTGGATTGCATTCGGTATCCTTGCCTTCCTGGGCGGACGCATGATAATGGAATCCTTCAAGGACGAAGATTGCAAGCACGAGTATGACCCTACCAGCCTGAAGGTGGTGCTCGCTCTGGCCGTGGCAACCAGCATCGATGCATTGGCGGTAGGTGTTTCGTTTGCATTCCTCGGTATCAAGCAATTCTCGGCTATTCTTTCCCCCATCGGCATTATCGGTTTTGTATCATTCGCCTTGTCGATGGTCGGCCTGATGTTCGGCATCCGTTTCGGATGTGGCATAGCCCGCAGACTGCGCGCCGAACTTTGGGGAGGGATTATCCTCGTCATCATCGGTACCAAGATATTGGTAGAGCATCTCTTCTTTTAATTAAAAAGTAAAAACTCAGATAGGATATGGAAAAGAAAGTACAACGGAATTTTTTATGGATTGCCCTACTGGTACTGGGAACCATCTGGATACTTGCCCGCCACAACCAAGTCACTCCTTATCAGACGGATAACGGACTGATATTCGGTACGGTATATAAAGTGACTTATCAATGTGACCAAAATCTGAAGGCGGAGATAGAAGCGGAACTCAAACGTTTCGACGGTTCCTTGTCCCCTTTCAATGACACGGCGACCATTACGCGCATCAACCGCAACGAGGACATTGTGCCCGACACATTCTTTACCAACGTCTTCCGACGTAGCATGGAAATCTCCCGGGAGACCGATGGTGCCTTCGATATCACCGTTGCCCCTCTTGCCAATGCCTGGGGATTTGGGTTCAAGAAGGGTAACTTCCCCGACTCTGCCATGATAGACAGCCTGCTGGAGATGACAGGATACGAAAAAGTAAAATTGTCCGATGAAGGGAAAGTGGTGAAAACAGACTCGCGTATAATGCTCTCGTGCAGCGCTGTGGCAAAAGGATATGCAGTAGATGTCATAGCCCAACTTCTGAAGAAGAAGGGTATCCGCAACTTTATGGTCGATATAGGCGGAGAAGTGGTTGTTCACGGGCAAAACCCTCAAAATGGACCTTGGCGCATCGGTTTGAACAAGCCGATAGACGACTCACTGGCAGTGAACCAGGAACTGCAAGCAGTGCTGCTAGTCACGGATTTAGGCATGGCTACATCGGGCAATTATCGCAACTACTACTATAAAGACGGAAAGAAATATGCGCATACCATCGACCCGCGTACCGGCTATCCGGTACAGCACAGCATCTTGTCAGCCACCGTCATTGCCAAAGATTGCATGAGTGCAGACGCCTATGCCACGGCATTCATGGTGATGGGGCTGGAAGAAGCAGAACGCGTGGCGGATGCACATCCGGATATCGACGCCTGTTTCATTTATACGGATGAAGAAGGAAAGCTTCAAACGTTCTTAACAAAAGGAATGGAGAAGTATATGAAATAATGTGCAAATGCGATTAACCCATCATTTATAAAATACAAAATATACCGCCAGTACCAGACATACAAAAGCGGCAAAATGATTCCAATGCAGCGTTTCCCCCTTGAAAAGAACCGTTGTGAACACCGTAAAGATAATCAAAGTGATTACTTCCTGAATCACTTTGAGTTGCATCAATGAGAACGGGCCTCCATTGCCTAAAAAGCCTATCCGATTGGCCGGAACCTGGCAAGAATACTCTGCCAAAGCTATTACCCAGGAAAACAGCACCACGGCATACAACGGCCAGTTGGAGATGACTTTTGTCTCTTGTAGCTTCAGATGCCCATACCAGGCAAACGTCATGAAAATATTAGATACAATCAATAGCAAAATGGTATAAAATGCTTTCATATAGTGATTAATGATTAGTGATTAATGATTAATGATTGCAGGCAGCAATTCCTCTTGCACATTCGTCATACTCCCCCATAGACTATAGCGTGCCTCAGGATTCATTTCCTCCAATTGTTTCAGAATGCCTTTCATTGCACTACGGCTGGATTGTGACTCATACGGACAATTCTTCACCTGCTTACGATACCCCCTCACTTGCGCCAACTCCATCAAATCCGCCTCATGTACCAGACACATCGGACGGATAATCGTCATATCAAACTTCTTCATTACCAGCCGGGGGGGCATAGAGCTGAACGCTCCCTGATAGGTGATATTCATCAGCAAGGTCTCCAGAATATCATCCATGTGATGGCCTAACGCGATTTTATTGCATCCCTGCTCCTTGGCTACGGTAAATAATGCCTTCCGCCTATTCCAAGAGCAAAGAAAACAAGGAGACTTGCGGGTATCTGTCGTGGCATCAAACTCCGTTTCAAAGAGAACAAAAGGCACTCCCCACGACTCTACGTACTCCCTCAGATAGTCCACATCGCTTTGATAAGGTATATTCTTCATCACTACATGTACGGCGACAACGGAAAAACGGGGTTTATAGACACGGGCACGCCGTGCCAACAATTCCACCAGCGCCAAAGAGTCCTTGCCTCCCGAAAGCCCGATAAGAATCTTATCGCCGTCCTCTATCAGCCCATATTCCACCACACCTTTGCTAAACCGCTTGTCTATGCGGCGCAACATCTTTTCTTCTTCAGTAAATCGTGCCATTGATACGAGTTATGAGTTATAAGTTATGAATTATAGCTCTTCCGGTTGCAAAAGTAAGGCAAAAGAACGATTTAAAGAAGAATTAACAAAATAGAATTACGGAAACCAGCTTTATTCACGATAAATTTGTATTTTTGACCTTCTGAACAATCAGCATGTATCAATATGAATAAAAAATATATCCTTTTCTTTCTATTCGGCCTTTTGAGCATAACAATTTCCGCACAAAGCCTGGCAGAAGCCAAAGCCTTGTACGAGAAGGGAGAATACGAAGAAGCCAAGCCCACTTTCAAGAAACTCGTCAAGACACAACCTGGCAATGGAAATTACAACCTATGGTACGGTGTATGTTGCCTGGAAACCGGCGAACCCGCAGAAGCCTTGAAACACCTGGAAAGCGCCGTCAAGAGACGCGTCCCCAGCGGGCAACTCTATTTGGCCCGGGCATACAATGATTTATATCGGTTCGAAGAAGCCATCGAGACTTATGAGACCTACATTTCCGACCTGAGAAAGAGAAAACGCTCCACCGAAGAGGCCGAACAATTATTGGAAAAAAGCAAATCCAACTTGCGCATGCTGAAAGGCGTGGAAGAGGTCTGCTTCATCGACAGCTTTGTGGTAGACAAGGAAAAATTCCTGGATGCATACAAAATCAGCCCCGAATCGGGCAAGCTGTTCATGTACGACACCTACTTCAATGATTCCGGTAAGGAAGGCGGAACGGTATACGAAACGGAGCTGGGCAATAAGCTATATTATAGCGAAATGCAACCGGACAGCACCCTCAGTATCCTTTCGCGCAACAAGTTGCTGGACAAATGGAGTGATGGCAGCTTGTTGCCCGGAAGCATCAACGAGGCCATGAATGCAGACTATCCCTATGTACTTACGGACGGTATCACTATCTACTATGCTTCGGATGGCCCTGGCTCGATGGGAGGATATGATATTTTCGTCACCCGTTACAATACGAATACCGACTCCTATCTGATGCCGGAAAATGTGGGCATGCCGTTCAATTCGCCCTACAACGACTATATGTACGTCATCGACGAATTCAACGACTTGGGATGGTTTGCCTCCGACCGCTACCAGCCGGAAGGCAAAGTGTGCATCTATGTATTCATTCCCAACTCATCCAAGCAAGTGTACAACTACGAAGGGATGGACCCGGACAAGATGATATCATTGGCGCAACTTCACTCTATCAAGGACACATGGACGGACACCGATGCGGTAGAGGCCGCCCAAGAAAGACTTCGGACTGCTGCCAACGCAAAGCCGCAGACCACCAAGAAGCATGATTTCCAATTCATCATTGACGACCACTCCACCTACTACCAGCTGGACGATTTCCGCTCCCCGCAGGCCAAAGCCTCGTATGGCAAATACAATCAGCTGGAGCAGAGCTACAAACAACTGCAGGAGAAACTGGAAGATATGCGTTCGGAATACTCCCGAGCCAACAAGCAGGAAAAGGACAAGATGTCCGCCGCCATCCTCGACCTGGAGCAACGTGTACGGCAATTGTCCACTGAGATGGAGCAGACTGCCATTCAAGTGCGCAACCTGGAAAAACAAGCCACCAAATAAAGACAACTATGGATATACTCATTATCGCCTCATTGATTATAGGAGCAGTAATCTTGTTCTTAGTGGAATTATTCGTAATTCCGGGCATCAGCGTTGCCGGTTTTCTGGCAGGAGGTTGCATCATCTTTGCCAACTACTATGCCTTTGCCTATATGGGTACCACGGCAGGTGTCATTACGCTTATCATATCTGCCCTGGCTTGTATCGGCTCGTTGGTATGGTTCATGCGCTCCAAGACACTCGACAAAATTGCATTGAAAAAAAACATCACCTCCAAAGTAGACCGTAGTGCCGAGGAAAAAGTCAAGGTAGGTGATATAGGCGTAACCACTACTCGCCTGGCTCTTATCGGCTATGCCGAAATCAACGGAGACATCGTGGAAGTAAAGTCATCAGACGGCTTCCTGAACGAAAAGACTCCGATTATCGTAGACCGTATTGCCGACGGAGTCCTCTTAGTGGAACGGCTCAAGCAGTGAAATTTCAGGAATCAACCTATTTATAACTAACAATTAATATTTAATCTCATGGATCCAAGCACAATGTATTTAACCGCCTTCCTCATTATAGGAGGCATTATCTTCCTGGTACTTTTCTTCCATTATGTACCGTTCTTCTTGTGGCTGTCTGCCAAAGTATCGGGAGTAAACATCTCGCTGGTACAACTTTTCCTGATGCGTATCCGTAATGTTCCTCCTTATATCATTGTGCCCGGCATGATTGAAGCTCATAAAGCAGGATTGCAAAACATCACGCGCGACGAACTGGAAGCGCACTACCTTGCCGGAGGTCACGTAGAGCGGGTGGTACACGCACTGGTATCCGCCTCTAAAGCCAATATCGAGCTGCCGTTCCAGATGGCAACCGCCATCGACCTTGCCGGCCGTGACGTGTTCGAAGCCGTACAGATGTCCGTTAACCCCAAAGTAATTGACACCCCTCCCGTGACAGCTGTTGCCAAAGACGGTATCCAGCTGATTGCCAAGGCCCGTGTAACGGTGCGCGCCAATATCCGCCAATTGGTGGGAGGTGCCGGAGAAGACACGATTCTGGCCCGTGTAGGCGAGGGTATTGTGTCTTCCATCGGTTCGTCAGAGAATCATAAGTCTGTATTAGAGAATCCGGATTCTATCTCCAAACTGGTATTGCGCAAGGGGTTGGATGCCGGAACAGCATTCGAAATTCTGTCCATTGACATTGCTGATATTGACATAGGTAAGAATATCGGTGCCGCCCTGCAGATAGACCAAGCCAATGCCGACAAGAACATTGCTCAAGCCAAGGCAGAGGAACGCCGCGCCATGGCCGTAGCCACAGAGCAGGAAATGAAGGCAAAAGCCCAGGAAGCCCGTGCCAAAGTTATCGAGGCAGAAGCGGAAGTACCCAAGGCCATGGCCGAAGCATTCCGCAACGGCAATCTGGGTATCATGGACTATTACCGGATGAAGAATATAGAAGCCGACACTTCCATGCGCGAAAACATTGCTAAACCGACGACGGGCAATACCAGCCAGCCGTTGAGTAAATAACCCGAAAAGTAACTGACGAAACGCCGGAACCGGTGAACAAGAATCGGTTCCCGGCGTTTCTATTTATAAACAAAAGATTAAAGCCTCAAGCATATGAAGAAATATTTCGCCTCTTCCGAACTGATCATCAATGAAGACGGTTCTGTATTTCATCTTCACGTAAAGCCCGAATGGCTGGCAGACAAAGTCATCTTGGTAGGCGACCCCGGACGGGTGGCACTGGTTGCCTCCCATTTCGAGAACAAGGAATGTGAAGTGGAAAGCCGCGAGTTCAAGACTATCACCGGTACTTACCAGGGGAAACGTATTACGGTGGTTTCCACCGGTATCGGATGTGACAACATCGATATCGTGATGAACGAACTGGATGCCCTGGCAAACATCGATTTCGAGACGCGCGAAGAAAAGCCCCGTCTGCGTAGCCTTGAGCTGGTACGTATCGGCACCTGCGGCGGCTTGCAACCCTACACTCCGGTAGGCACATTCGTATGTTCTGAAAAGTCCATTGGTTTCGATGGGCTGCTCAACTTCTATGCCGGACGCAACTCCGTGTGCGACCTGCCCATGGAGCGTGCCTTCCTCAACCATATGGGATGGTCCGGCAACATGTGTGCCCCTGCCCCCTACGTCATTGATGCAAGCACTGAACTGATAGACCGCATCGCACAAAACGACATGGTACGTGGCGTAACGATTGCCGCCGGGGGCTTCTTCGGACCTCAAGGACGCGAGTTACGCGTGCCGCTTGCCGACCCACATCAGAATGAGAAGATTGAAAAATTTGAATACAACGGCTACCGTATCACCAACTTCGAGATGGAAAGTTCTGCCCTGGCAGGCTTGAGCCGTCTGATGGGGCACAAGGCCATGACGGTATGCATGGTCATTGCCAACCGCCTGATAAAAGAAGCTAACACGGGATACAAGAATACGATAGATACTCTTATCAAAACAGTACTCGACCGTATCTAAGTATCCTTCAAGAAATGCTCCTCCCTTTCCTTCAGCCAATCCTAGGAGTAGGGTTTATAGTAATGACTTCATCACATCCTGCTTGACGTGCCCGTTGCTGGTCTGTATAGTGTAGCAATGTCCTGCTATACCCACAATGGGCACAGAGGCGGATTAGGCTTTATAAGCATCTATCCATTATCGATTTGCACAAAGTTACGATAAAAGCCCATAAGTTGAATCACCATCTCTCTTTTTTGTAAAGAAACCATTATCTTTGCTGAATAAAAATAAGCCGGATAAAATGAACCAAGATACCATTTGTGCCATAGCCACCGCCCAAGGGGGAGCCATAGGATGCATCCGTGTCTCCGGACCGGATGCCATAGAGATAACATCCCGCATATTTACCCCTGCCCGGAAGGGGAAGAAGCTGAAGGATGCCAAGCCATACACACTTACCTTCGGTCATATCCATGAAGAAGAAAACATCATAGACGAAGTACTTGTAAGCTTATTCCGTACCCCCCACTCGTACACGGGCGAGGATAGCACGGAAATCATGTGCCACGGTTCGAGCTATATTCTTCAGAAGGTGTTGCAACTGCTCATCGGTAATGGTTGCCGCCTGGCAGCTCCCGGTGAGTACACGCAACGGGCCTTCTTGGGCGGCAAAATGGACCTAAGCCAGGCCGAAGCCGTGGCCGACCTCATCGCCTCCACCTCTGCCGCCACTCACCGCCTCGCCATGAGCCAAATGCGCGGTGGGTTCAGTAAAGAGCTGGCCTCACTACGCGACCAATTGCTGCACTTCACATCACTCATAGAACTGGAGCTGGACTTCAGCGACCACGAAGAACTGGAATTTGCCGACCGCTCCGAGCTATGTCTCCTAGCAGACGGCATAGAGCAGGTAATTTCCCGTTTAGTACAATCCTTCAGTGTAGGCAATGCCATCAAGAACGGCGTGCCCGTAGCCATCATCGGCGAAACGAACGCTGGTAAATCCACCCTGTTGAATGCACTACTAAACGAGGAACGAGCCATTGTAAGCGACATACACGGGACAACCCGCGATGTGATAGAAGACACAGTCAATCTTGGTGGGATAACTTTCCGATTTATTGATACGGCAGGCATACGCGAAACGAACGACACCATCGAGAACCTAGGAATTGAGCGAACCTTCCAGAAATTGGAGCAGGCGGAAATCGTGCTCTGGATAGTTGATGCCACGAATGCCGTCTCACGGATACCACAACTAACTACCCAGATACTTCCCCGTTGCGAAGGGAAACGGCTCATTCTCGTATTCAACAAGACCGATTTGGTGCAAGATGCCTCAACCATCCCCAACTCCAGTTTCACCGTGGCCGCTACTAATGTGCAATGCATCTCCATCTCTGCCAAAGGACGTACCAACCTCGACAAGCTTCAGCAAATGCTAATCTCTGCCGCTAACCTGCCCACGGTTACCCAAAACGATGTCATTGTCACGAATATACGCCACTACGAGGCTTTGACCCATGCCTTGGAAGCCATCCACCGGGTCCAACAAGGATTAGCAGAAAATCTATCCGGAGATTTTGTTTCACAAGATATCCGCGAATGCATTTTCCATCTAAGCGATATTGCAGGGGAAGTTACGAACGATATGGTACTTGGGAATATTTTCGAACATTTTTGCATCGGCAAATGATACAAAGAAAAGAAAAGCATAAAAAGAGAAAATATAAATCCGTAAAATGCGAAAAATCAATGATTTTATGAGAATTTGTATTTTCTCTTTTTCTCCATACTTTCTGCCTGTTTTCATATTTTTTTCGTAATTTTGTCCCCAGATTGTCCCCCGAAAGGGATGCGAGGGACAAAAATCTGTCCCCCCGAAGACAATGAATCACATCTCTCATTAAAATAGGAACAGGCTATGACTAAGAAAACAACAATCCAAAAAGAACCTGTAAAATTACGGGAAAAGAAATTGGCAAACGGTAACGTGAGCTTGTATCTCGACATCTACAGAAATGGGAAACGTCAGAAAGAGTATTTGAAACTTTATCTGATCGATGCCACTACTCCACTGGAGCGTGAGCAGAACAGACAGACATTGGCAACCGCTCAGGCTATAAAATCTAAACGTCTCATTGAAATGCAGAACGGAGAGTATTCTTTCACTCGCCAGTTCAAAGAAGATACTCCCTTTTTGGAATACTATCGGAAGATGGTTGAAGAAAGACACAAGAATCCTGAATCTGAGGGAAACTGGGGTAACTGGAGAAGCTGCTTGCGTTATCTCGAAATCTATTGTGATGAGAAAACCACATTCAAAGATATTACTCCGGAGTTTATAAACGGCTTCAAGGATTTTTTGAATAATGTGGAAAAAGACACTCATAAGCGTACCGGTCCACGTAGGGAAAGGGATGTGTTTCAAGGCTTGTCCCAAAACTCAAAAGTCTCTTATTTCAACAAGCTCCGCGCCTGTATCAACCAGGCTTACGATGAAAGAATCATACCTGTAAATCCTTTGCGTGGAATCGAGGGATTCAAAGCCGCAGAAGTAAAGCGTGACTATCTGACCTTGGAAGAGGTAAAACAGTTGGCTGCTACTCCTTGCCGCTATCCTATTCTAAAAAGAGCTTTCCTCTTTTCATGCCTGACCGGACTTCGTAAAAGCGATATTCAGAAACTCACATGGAGCGAGGTTCAAAAATTTGGAGATTACACGAGAATCGTCTTCAAACAAAAGAAGACTGGTGGACAAGAGTATCTTGACATTTCCTCACAGGCTGAAAAATACCTCGGTGAAAGAGGCAACCCGGAAGATCCCGTCTTTACAGGATTTACATACGGAGCTTGGACTTCATTGGAATTACAGCGTTGGAGCATGGCTGCCAATATCAATAAGAATCTGACCTTCCACTGCGGACGACATACCTTCGCTGTGCTTATGCTTGACTTGGGAGCGGACATCTACACTGTATCAAAACTATTAGGGCATAAAGAACTGGCGACCACACAAATTTATGCAAAGGTGCTTGACAAAAACAAGCAGAATGCCGTATCATTGATTCCAGACATTGATTAAATCCCGTGTTTATGACAAGGCAAGAAACCGTTATAAAGATAACGAAGATTACCCGAATCGTCGGTGAAATGAAAAGCCAATTGGATTTGGATGATGAAATCGAATTTGAAGCACTTGACTCTTCGTGGATGAATATCGGGAAATGGGTGAATGAGATTTATCAATATATGGAACAAGCCCCCTCTCCTCTTTTGGCAAACCTTATAACAAATAACGAATTTACCGTTCCTGTCGTAAACTATGTACAAAGTCATAGGCTGGAAATTGATTCTGCATACGTCAAGGTGATTGACTGTTATGCGAACAATATGCAAGCGTTGCTATCACTTTGCGAAAGGCAAGAAGAAGAGGTGAAAGGCGAATATAAAGATTTGATTGAGCCTTTAGCCAATGAACAGGTGGCTACATTATTACAAAGAGCCATACGCACAGGTCTTTTGGATGAACACTATCAGCCGATGCCGCAAACGAAGCCGCTGCAACTGAAAGTGATAGCCTATGCTGTATCTACCATCTGCAAACTTCCCAGCACCTACATCCTTTTTGAAAAGCAATGGAAAAGGGAAAATGGAAAGCGATTCAGCACTTGGCGTGTTCCGAGACACAATACGGGACTTTACGAAACGACCAAAGCCCTCTACCCGGAAGTTGACTTTACTGAATTTGAGCCAACGCATCAGACAGAGACATTCTACACACCACAAAGTGAAGAAGATATAGCAGTGCTGTATCAATATTTAGTGAAATACGGATACATCGCACCTGACACTGGCTTGAAAACATTTGTCGGCATTTTCAATAAAAAGACATTCAGCAAGCCGGTAGAATGGATTAAAACGCAACGGCAGTTGTCCTTTTTCGTATATCAGGCATTTTACAAATTCAACAAGAAGGATTTGTGGGTAAAAGGAGAATGTTGTTTCAGCATAAACGGACACACTCCGCACAAAGCTTGTTTTGTATCAGGCTACAGTTGGATTAAGCGAGCCGGATGGTTGGATAGGTATGATGTTAGATTAAAGGCTATCTGTGATAAGTTCAACCACATTGAAAATACGTTCAATGAAGAAACTTCTGATGAACGGCTTATTCATACGAGTAAAGTTGTATTTTACAGTCCGAATAGCGAAGATGAGATACATTTAATGTTCTCCGCCCTACTTGGCGGTGGATATATCTCCTCCGACACCACATTTGCCGCATTCAAAGGTATTTTCGATGAAACGGTATTTGAACATCCTATAGTATGGATGAAAACACAGACTTCACTTATGTACTTTGTACATTTGGCCTTTAAGCAACACAATCCCTATGATGTATGGGTAAAGTGCGTAAACTGCTTCCGCTTGCAAAATGATAAAGTGCCTAACAGAGAAAGTATGGATAGTAATTTTCGTTTTATAGTCAAAAAAGGATTGATGGACACATACGATATTCAACTAAAAACCATTGCAGATAACTATCTTAGCACTCAAAACAAAAACGCCATCAACGCAAAGGTGGCAAACAACAATACTTAAAATAATGTTTTATGTCAAAGAAATTATCTTTGCACCTCTCTCTTTTTGAAAAGAGCGATGCGAGGTTTCCAATGGACTCCTGCGCAGACCGGTAAAGAAGGGCTATTCCGGTTGGTTGAGCAAGCCCAAAAGTCTTACAAAGACGAAGTCACCACACGGCAAAAAAGTTACAGGCGATACGTGCTTGACTTTACCCATTCACATCGGTTTCACGATGCGATTGATGCCTGGAGCAAAAATGAACATCTAAAGAATTACCACACGGTAATAGAGCTTCTGAGAAAGCATGAAATTTTGATTCGCAAACATTTCGACCATGACCTATTGGACGAAAATGGGATCATAAAACTTCTGAACGAATTTTACGCCATTGACCTGTCGGAATCCACTACCGAGTCCGACAACAGCAGTCCGGGGAATCCTATTCAGACCATTCAGAATACCAACATCAAACCTTTACTTGACAGATATACTCTGGACCTCATTGTGCAACTTGCCAATGAGGTCTGTTTGTTTAAGGAAGTTTTGGATGCAGACAATGTTGCCATTTGTTATGCAGCAGACACATTGCAGACTGTGACTTCAAGAAACAACAGCAAATTGGTTTTATTGTTGGATAAACTGGCTTCACATGATGTGATAACCTATAACTGGCAATCGGTAATTGCCCAAAAACATCTTGTCATCAGTTCTTCAGGGAAGAAATTACTGACCCAACACGATATGTCATCAACCCTCAATCGGATAAAAGACACCACTCCCAACGCCATAGATAAGCAGTTTTTGGCAATCATAGACAAGTATATCACTCTAATCAAAAACAAAGAAGTATAACAAAGGAATAACAAATTGTTGAGAGTTGTATTGAGAATTGTGTTGATACTCAATAATCTCAACATAATCAAGCGAATATACTCATCTACCTTTGCCCTCCGTAATCGATTACTCACGGAGGGCATACCTCCCATTGTCAAATTTAACAGCATCAATCAATGAGACATCGAAGAACAACAAATGAAAATAAGATGCTCTCCAAAATGGAGAACATGATTTCGATGATGACAACGGAGAAACCTTTTGAACGGCTCCAATCGTTAGAACAAAAGATCAACGAAGTGGATAAAATCCAGATCATCGAGAATTACATTGCACAGTTGAAAGAGCGTATTTGGGCAGTCAAGGAAGTGCTGACTACCGCTGAAGCTTCTGCTTATCTCGGTTTGTCCGAGAGTTATATCTACAAACTCACTTCTCTCAAGCAAATACCACACTACAAGCCAAACGGCAAATTGGTATATTTCAACAGAAAGGAACTTTGCAAATGGGCAATGAGAAATCAAGTACAAACAATAGGGCAACCTGCTGCTATAACAAAAGAAGAATTATGAATAGAAAAGAAATAGACTTACTACTCTCCCGTATCGAAGGATTGAAATCATTCCTCGAAAACAACTCCTTGGAAAATTTTCAGCAGAAAATTCTGAATGTTGAAAATTACCTGAAACGATTCGGTTCTTTGGCCGAACTGCTATCCCATCTTGAAAATGTAGAAAAGATAGCTTATGCCGCAAAAGAGTTTCTCAATATAGACGAGGTAGCCGCCTATCTACAAGTGTCCAAAGGCTATGTCTATAAGTTAACCATGCAGAAAGAACTTACCGTGTATAAGCCGAATGGGAAAAACATATTCATTCTCAGGGATGACCTGAACCGATGGATAAAGCGCAACCCCTGTTTCTCCAATGCAGAAATAGAAAGGCAAGCCAATGTCATCGCTTACACATTGGGACAAAAAAGTAAGGACAAACCAACAAAAGGAGGGAAAAAATAATGCAACCTGATATGATACAACCCAACAATTATCGGATAGACGAAGCCAAATATAAGTCTTTATTGAAATATATACGGCTGAGTGTTACCGAAAAATATGAGTTTCCACAGGAAATCGTACAAATAGACGGCGTTACCATTGCTACAATTGGGAATTTCAGTGCTTCCACCGGCAAACCCAAAAGCAAAAAGACATTCAATGTTAGTGCCATTGTCGCATCTGCCCTTTCCGGAAAGGAAGTCCTAAAATATAAGGCAGAACTGCCGTCTTGCAAGAATCGAATTCTATACATCGACACAGAACAAAGCAAGTGCCATTGCCACAAAGTGCTTCATCGAATCCTCAAACTGGCAGGATTGCCTACTGACCAGGAAAATGACAACATCCAATTCTTGGTTCTGCGTGAATACACTCCCGACCAAAGGAGAGATATTATACGATGGGCACTCCACGAAGAGCAAAACATCGGGCTCGTAATCATTGACGGCATCCGTGATTTAATCCATGACATAAATAGTCCCAGTGAATCTCTTGACATAATCAATGAACTGATGAGATGGTCAAGCTATTACGAGCTACATATCCACACCGTCTTACATTTAAACAAAGGCGATGACAATACCAGAGGTCATATAGGAACAGAACTGAACAATAAGGCTGAAACTATCCTGCAAATATCAAAAAACAATGAAAATGGAAAAATCAGCGAAGTAAGAGCCATGCACATAAGGGACAGGGAATTTACACCTTTCGCATTTGAAATCGGAGAAGACTCTCTCCCTCACTTGGTAAAAGAACATCAATTCAAAAAGAACAAAATGGACAGACTGGCTTCTTATATAGATATGACCGAGCAGCAACACCGAACCGCCTTGGAAGTAGCCTTTGAAGAATGCGCGGAATATGGCTACCAATCTTTGCTTGAAGCTCTTAAAAAGGGATATGAGAGCATTGGGTATTCAAGAGGAAGAAACACATTGGTAAACTTGTGTAAGTTCCTGTTGGAAAATCATGCCATTACAAAAAACGGTCGTACCTACTCCTATAATAGTTCATTCCATCTCTAAGCAGTATGGTTTAGTTTGTGGGTATATATAAGTAAACCATACTAAAATGAATATAAAAGAAGCGAAACAGATACGGCTCGTGGAATATCTGCGGATAATAGGACATTCTCCGGTCAATGCGCGCGGCTGCCAGTATTGGTATCTTTCCCCATTGCGAGAGGAACGTACCCCCTCGTTCAAGGTCAACGATAATTTGAACGAATGGTACGACTTTGGGCTTTCTGCCGGAGGTGACATCATAGAACTGGGAAAACACCTTTATCGGACTGGCAATGTAAGTATGGTATTGCTCCGCATCAGCGAGAATGCCATTGGCGTACCTTTTCAACAGTTACAAAGCCGGAGTGTCCGTCCCTGTCCTATCGAGGAAGAGATGGAAAACGTGGAAGTAAGAGAACTGAGCCACCATGCCCTGTTGTCTTACCTCCGTTCCAGGTATATCAGCGAGAATATCGGCAGGCTATATTGCAAGGAAATTCATTATGAGCTACGCAAAAGACACTATTTCGCCATAGTCTTTGAAAACAAGACCGGCGGTTACGAGGTGCGCAATCCTTATTATAAAGGATGTATAAAGGGAAAAGACATATCCGTCATCAGGTATAACAAGGATATAATCCAAAACCATGTCTGCGTGTTCGAGGGCTTTATGGACTTCTTGTCTTACCAAGAACTTCATAGAAAAGGAGACTATCATGTCTGCATCGACAGCCCTACCGATTTTCTTGTGATGAACTCAGTCAGTAATCTGAAAAAGTGTCTTGTGGAACTGGAACGGTACACCGCCATCCATTGCTATCTGGATAACGACCTTGCCGGGCGAAAAACAGTCGAAACTATTGCCGGACTTTACGGAGAAAAGGTAATCGACCACTCCGAAAGTTACTACAACTACAAAGATTTGAATGACTATCTGAGAGGTAAAAGGCGTTAGTCTTTGTCTTCCCTCTGATAGAATTATATTATCCACGAAAGGCTCTCCGCATATGAGAGCCTTTCGTGGATATGAGTGTGATTATGTTTTTCCTGTTATCTACTTGGTTATGATTTCCCAATAGCCGTTCTTGTTAGAACCAACATGCTTAATAATGTTCTGTTCTTGAAGTCTTTTTATAGTTTTCGCTACCCAACTTCGAGAATAACCCGTAACATTGGCAATCTCCGTCATTGTGATTTGGGGATTGTTTTGTATCTGTTCTATAATTTGTAGTGTACTTTCTGGTGTACTTTGTAGTGTACTTTCTGGTGTACTTTGTAGTCCACTCTTGCGTGCACCTCGCCTTGATGCCTTCACGGAAGCATCTTTGTTGGCTATGTCGGCTATTATATTGCCGGCTGCTTCATGGCAAGGAATCGTGATGCGGAAGAATGTGCGGTCTTCATCCGTGACAACGGTTGCACGAGGAGATCCGTTATTCTCCAATACATTTTGTATGGTCGGAATACCCGTAGAACGCCCTTCGGTCATATCCAGTTCTTTAAGATATTCTCCCAAGCGACGGTTGCGGTAACGTTTTGAGACAAGAATCTCACAACGGGAAATGTCAGCGGCAGATATACTTCGATCCGGACCACCCACATTTTGAATGGTAATACTATCCGGCTCTACTGTTATTACGACAGGTTCCCATTCCCGATAGTCACGATGATAAAGCGAGTTCGTGACACTTTCTTCCAATGCCTGATAAGGATAAGTATAGAATTTCCTACTGCGATAGTCATTCTCCGGTTTGATGATACTCTGCATCACGAGCATACGCTTCAAGTATTCCAAGGTGCGGTCTATAATCTGCGGAACAGAACCTGTGATGACTGCTCCTTCGTAAAGGTTACTCGGATTATTCAGCCTTCCTTCAGGGAAATAGACAATCTCCACATGTGTCCGCTTGAAAAATTTGCTTGGATTCTCACAGAACATCATGGCCGCCACGTTTCTCAGCATACGGTTTTCCTTCGGGCCGACAAACAAGTCCATCTGCTCCAGAATCTCTTGCAGTGGTCTGATGTTAATCTCGCTTGCCAGTTTGCTTCCGACTTTCACCAGATATTCACGCAAAAGCAAAGTGGATATGTCTTCCAAACGAATGTCAGGGTTGCCCCTTTCATCAAATGGCACACGACTGGCAAGTTCGCGAAGTTCATCCAGCACCTCACCTTTGGCGATAATGCTACTTGTTCCACTGCGGATATAGAAGTATTCCTTGGAACCGTTCTTTGCCGTTACATTCTCCGGAACAGAATACGGACGGTTAATCCCGGCAGGGCACCATATTACGAGTACAGTCTTGCCGTCCACTTCCTCCGTGCTTGTCCGAGGCATATAGTACGGGGCTATCTTGTTATTATAGCCGACCATATCCTGAAGGATGTCATCAATCTCTTCAATGGGTATTCCTTCAACAGGCCGAATGGCAACTCCGGTCTTGTCGTCAGTGTCAACGCCTACCACGATATAACCGCCACCAAGGTCGTCAAAATCATTTGCGAAAGCGCATACGCTGTGGTATATACTCACCGGATTCCAACCTTTCTTAAATTCAATCCGATTGGATTCTATCCTCTGTTTATTCAGCAGGTCGTCTATGTTGATAGCAAGTGCCATAATTATTTATCAGCTTAATGGTAATTGTCCTCTGTTCATCTTTCAAAATATATATGGCAGTTTTGCGTTTTCGTCTTTTATTACCACAAACACCTTGAAAATCTGTTGCAAAGTTAATGATTTTGCACGAGTTGAGCAAAGAAACGGGTGATTGGTTTAATAGTCATTGATGAATAAGAGACTTTCATCTGATCTTCTTTGGAAAATATAAGTAAAGACATTAAGCCGGGCAAACCGGACAACCTGTTCATCTTTCATCCTCGTCTCAATCCGGTTTGTATTTCGGTTCAAAATTGCGCTTAAAGTATGATAACTGAGTATGATTTTAGATTTTCCCGGAATAATGTTTAATATTCAGCCGCTTTTCGCGAGGATATTTCGTAGTATGAAATTATTATACTTCCTTTGCATTCATATTTTAATCATATTCTAAAATCAGACTATAAGATATGAAAGCATATTTCATCTTCGCCATTGCGCTGACCGTGGCATACATCATCTACTACGCTGTGATGATAGCAAGAGACCTTTATGGTAAAAACGAAGAAAAGATAAAATCCGGAGAAGAAGAATTTGACGTGAGCGATTTTGACGAGGAAGAAAGCGTCAGCGTGGTAGAGAACGACAAGGGATTCAATATCGGTGACAACGAGTATGAGACACACTACATCGATGAGACACAGAATGTGTCGGAGGAAACAAATCCCACAGAAGAAAAGCCGAAACAGGATGTCATCGAGGCTCTGAACAACAAGGTCAAGGCTAACATGGAAGAGACACAGGTCACCTTCTCCAATCCCTATAACTCTGCGGAGCTGTACAAGCTGATGATTCAAAACGGCATTGGAGAATTGCATCCGGACGGAGGTGTAACCACCAAGAACGTAATTGATGAACTATGACCCGACACAATGGCAAAAGAATACTAAGCGCACTGTGTGCGCTGCTCCCTTGTTCCGTCTTCGCTAAAAGCGGCGGCGTGAACTACTCGTGGGGAGCGGATGCGCTGGCTTCCATGCACGACTATGTGGTGACGATGATGCTCTATGTCCAGTACATCATTTACGCGGTTGCAGGAGGTTTTGCGGTCATAGCCGCATTCCAGATATATATCAAGATGAACACGGGCGAGGACGGAATCACCAAGCATATACTCACGCTGGTCGGGGCCTGCCTTTTCATCATAGGTGCAACAATAGTCTTCCCGGCATTTTTCGGCTATCGAATTTAGAAAATCACGAGTGTAAAACAATCAATAAAGTTCAATTAAAACAAGACAAGTATGTTTGAAAAAGTAAAACGATTCGCAAAGAAAATCGCAACTTCAAAGAAAACGCAGATGACCTGCCTGATGGTAATGTGCGGTGTGACCGCTTTGATGGCACAGACTACCGCAGGAGACTACTCGGCCGGAACAGCGGCACTGACCCAAGTGAGTGAGGAAATCGCCAAGTATGTTCCTATCGTGGTGAAACTCTGTTACGCCATTGCCGGTGTGGTAGCCGTAGTGGGTGCGATCTCGGTATATATCGCGATGAACAACGAGGAGCAGGATGTCAAGAAGAAGATCATGATGGTGGTCGGAGCCTGCATCTTCCTTATCGCGGCAGCCCAGGCACTTCCTCTGTTCTTCGGACTCTCCTAAACCGCAGGTATCATGAACGGGAAAGAGGAACACTATCCGGATTATCCATTGTTCAAGGGGCTGCAACGTCCCCTTGAATTTATGGGTATTCAGGGTCGCTACATCTATTGGGCGGCAGCCACGATAGGCATCGCCATTGTCGGCTTCATCATAGCCTACTGTGTGGCAGGATTCGTTCTCGCCCTGATTGTCCTGTCCGTCACCGTTACAAGCGGTGTGGGACTGATTCTGTTCAAGCAGCGCAAGGGACTGCACAGCAAACGGCAGGAACGTGGGGTGTTCATCTATGCCTACTCAAAGAAAATGTAACAGAAAACCATTTGACCATGAATGGATATATTGAATGTTGAACGTGGGTGGGCTTGGCCTTTCAATAGGTCAGCCTGCCCTTAATTGTAAACAGCCGAATGATTATATATGTTTTCATAGTCTTCATTGCCCTTTGCGTGGGCATGGCCGTGTCGGTCTATGCCTTTGGAACGGGCGGCAAGCGGAAACGCATCTTTCAGGACATCTATTTCTCCGTGGAAGAAGCGGACGGGATTGGTGTGATATATACCAAGACCGGAGAATATTCCGCCGTACTGAAACTGGAGAACCCGGTACAGAAATATTGCGCCAATATCGACTCTTACCATGAGTTCACGCAACTTTTCACCGCCATTGCCCAAACTTTGGGAGAAGGCTATGCCATACACAAGCAGGATATTTTTATCCGGAAAAAATTCACGGAAGAGAGCGACGAGAACCGTGAATTTCTCTCCACATCCTATTTCCGTTACTTCAACGGAAGACCTTATACCGACAGCGAATGTTACCTGACTATCACTCAGGAAGTCAAGAAAAGCCGTCTGTTTTCTTTTGACGGCAAGAAGTGGCGAGACTTCCTTGTAAAGATACGCAAGGTTCACGACCAGCTGCGTGATGCCGGCGTACAGGTGAGATTCCTGAACAGGCAGGAAGTCAATGAATATGTTGACCGTTATTTCGCCATGAACTTCCGTGACAAGGTGGTCTCCATGACTAACTTCAAGGTGGATGACGAATGTATCTCCATGGGAGACAAACGGTGCAAGGTGTATAGCCTTGTGGATGTGGATAACGTGAGCCTGCCGTCTGTCATCCGTCCCTATACCAACGTGGAGGTCAACAACAGCAGTATGCCGATGGATCAGGTGTCTGTTGTGTCCGGCATTCCCAATACCGAAGCGGTGGTGTATAACCAGATGATATTCATTCCCAACCAAAAGAGGGAACTGGCCTTGCTTGACAAAAAGAAGAACCGCCATGCGAGTATGCCCAATCCCGGTAATCAGATGGCGGTAGAGGACATCAAGCGTGTGCAGGAAGTGGTGGCAAGGGAAAGCAAGCAACTGGTCTATACGCACTACAATCTTGTAGTAGCCATGTCCGCGGACACCGACCTCCACAAATGCACCAACCATCTGGAAAACCAGTTTTCAAGGATGGGCATCCATATTTCCAAAAGAGCCTACAACCAGTTGGAACTGTTCGTCAATTCCTTTCCGGGCAACTGTTACGGTACGAATCCCGACTATGACCGTTTCCTTACCTTGGGTGATGCGGCAGCCTGTCTGATGTACAAGGAACGCATTCTGCATAGCGAGAAAACTCCTTTGAAGATATATTACACGGACAGGCAAGGCGTGCCTGTGGCTATCGACATCACAGGAAAAGAGGGCGCGGAGAAATTGACCGACAACAGTAATTTTTTCTGTCTGGGTCCAAGTGGCAGCGGCAAGAGCTTCCACATGAACAGCGTTGTGCGCCAGCTTCACGAGCAAGGGACGGACGTGGTAATGGTAGATACCGGTAACTCATACGAGGGACTGTGCGAGTATTTGGGTGGGAAATATATATCCTACACGGAGGAATGCCCGATTACGATGAATCCTTTCCGCATCAACAGGCAGGAATTGAACGTGGAAAAGACAGGCTTCCTGAAAAATCTCGTGCTGCTGATTTGGAAAGGCAGCCAAGGGACGGTCACCAAAACGGAAGACAGGCTGATCGAGCAGGTCATCACCGAATATTACGATACCTACTTCAACGGTTTCGATGGTTTCACTCCACCCCAACGGGAGGACTTGCGCAAAAGCCTTTTGATTGACGAGCGAAACAAAAACGGCAATCGCGCTGAAAGTGAAACGGAACTGAACGCACGGATAGAAACTGTCATAGACGAGATAGAACGCAGGAGAAAGGAACTGAAAGTGGAATCACTGTCATTCAACACGTTCTATGAGTTCTCCGTACAGCGCATTCCCGACATCTGCAATGAAAACAGTATAACCGGGATAGACATTTCCACCTACCGGTATATGATGAAAGACTTCTATCGAGGTGGCAACCACGACAAGACGCTGAACGAAAACATGGACAGTTCGCTGTTTGATGAGACCTTCATTGTCTTTGAAATTGATTCCATAAAAGATGACCCGCTCCTGTTCCCCTTGGTGACACTCATCATCATGGACGTGTTCCTGCAAAAGATGCGTATCAAGAAGAACCGCAAAGTCCTGGTCATTGAGGAGGCATGGAAAGCCATAGCCAGCCCTCTTATGGCAGAATACATCAAATTCATGTATAAGACCGCCCGAAAGTTCTGGGCTTCAGTGGGCGTGGTCACACAGGAGATTCAGGACATCATCGGGTCTGAGATTGTCAAGGAGGCTATCATCAACAACTCCGATGTGGTAATGTTGCTTGACCAAAGCAAGTTCCGTGAACGCTTTGATACCATCAAGGCTATTCTCGGTCTGACAGACGTGGACTGCAAGAAAATCTTTACCATCAACCGGCTGGAGAATAAAGAGGGACGTTCGTTCTTTCGTGAGGTCTTTATCCGCCGTGGCACGACCAGCGGTGTGTATGGTGTGGAGGAACCGCATGAGTGTTACATGACCTATACCACGGAACGGGCCGAGAAAGAAGCCTTGAAGCTCTACAAGGCTGAACTGCAATGCACCCACAAGGAAGCCATCGAGCGTTATTGCGCTGACTGGGATGCTTCCGGAATAAGCAAGTCCCTGCCGTTTGCCCAAAAAGTGAACGCTACCGGGAAAGTATTGAATCTTCATCAACCAAAGACAAAACAACAATGAAACGATTCGCTCTCATAATAATGACAATAGCCACGATTTTCGTCCAACAAGTTCATGCCCAGTATTACAGCGTGAACTTCGATGCGAAAACCGTGGCCGCTATGGTTGCCGCCTACGGTACTGGAACCGTTGCAGAAGCGTATTATGACGAGCAGGTGCAGAATATACTGAAACACTACAAGGCTTCGGAAGTGGCCACTGCCGGAATATTTGCCAGCAAGTTCCTGGAGAGGAAGGCACTCACTGATTTGGGCATCTGGAGCAGTGCCACCGAAAATTACTACTACCGCAGGATTTATCACTTGGTGGCGCACAAGATTATTCCGAAGACATGGATTGTCGCCAAGCTGATGCTCCGTTCTCCGCAGACCGCACTCCATTGGTGCAGTTATCTGATGAAAGTGTGTGATGACACCAAATCCCTCTGTATGCAGTTCGAGAGCGTTGTCACCAACAGCACACTGTCTTTCTCCGATATCGCCTTTCTGGAAATCAATGAGGAAATCGCCTCCATCTTAAAACTCTCCGAAATAGGCAACGTGGACTGGCAACGGCTCTTTGATGACATATCCAAAGTGCCGGACAACTTCACCAAGGAAAACCTGAAAGCCGATTTGGACAAACTTTACCGGATGGGAGCCGGTCTTGCCACTTCGGGAATCACCAATGTCGGGAACGCCTTGTTGCAACAGAACTCGTTTCACGAGCTGATGAACGGGAAAGTCAGCAAGGTCATTGACATCTACGAGCATTACAACGGACTTTTCGAGCAACTGGAGAACAATGCCGGACAGACCATACTGGGCATCGTGGGTGGTGAAGAAAATGTGGCAGGATTGTTCAAGTTCAGCGACTACAACCTCACTTCGTGGATTACCGATTATTTGGACGAAACAGCCGGGAATTACTACACCCAGCGATGGTACATCGCGAGGCGTGACCGTGGCAGTGTCTCTCTCTGCGACTATTATCCCCCGACAGATGACAAGAGCATCCTTGAAGGTGGTGAATGGACCCGCTTCAAGACAAGCGATCCGAACTTCTATCCCAACGCATCGCAAAAGGAACAGGCCCTTTCCAATTCGGAACGCTATGCCGGATGGTCAAGGAACAGGGTGCAGCAGCTTAACAATGCCAATGACGGCTTCAGTTACACCATCAATTATTACCAGTCCAGCTATATCATTAAAAAAGGGAAGAAACAGACCAAGAAGGCATACGCCTACGAAATCCACGTCACGAAAAGTTGGAACAACGAGGAAATAGTCTATGAAGACGTGTTCGATTCCTATTCGATGGATTTGAACACATTCAAGGCACAACTTAATGCACATCTGTCTGAGTTTAACGACAACGAAGACGGCTATGTCTATTATATCGCTTCCGACAGCCGGAACTATTACCAGGCAACCAATGAAGAGAAACTGAAAGGATGCGAAACGGTAACAATCAGTGTCACCTGTTCGGACGGTGCGACACTTGGGCAGGGAACAACCCAGTACAAGTGCCGGAAATGCGGAAGTACGCTCAACGCCCATTCCAAAGAGTGTGCGATGAAGACTACAGCCGAAAGCGAGGAACTGGATTTGTCTGAACTCGATGCCATGCAGCGGGAAGCGGACAACAAGGTTTACGCGCTCCAGTCACAAATATCCGCATTGGAAAAGGAAAACGAATCGCTTATCAAACAGATTGCAAATGCCAGTGTGGAGGATGCCGTTCCTCTCCGTCAGAAATACAATGAGAACAAAGCGGAGATAGACAGGTTGAAGCCTGAACTTGCCGCCTGGCAGCAGAAGAAAGAGGAAATAGCACAGGCAAAAGAAGAAGCCCAAAGCGACAACGATGTGCAGACCGATGACTATTACCGGATTCCGGCTATCATGCAAGACTGCAAGACGGCTTACAATATCACCTGGCAGGACAACGGTTCCTGGAACGGCTACACCTATATCCGAAAAGGCACAATCCCGAATATCAACGGCATCATCACATTCAAGGCGACACTGAAAATCGCCCGAAAGCCCAAATACTTCCTTGGCATCAAGATACACAGGGCTATCCTGCAAATCTCCTGGGACTTGACAACGGAGTATTCCGATACCCATGTGGTGGAAGTGATTACGCTTGACCCCGATATGAGCGACAAGGAAAAGACAAAACTGGTCAATGACCGCATAGCGGAAATCGCGAAAGAATATCCGAAGTGCAAGATAACGACTGAATATGCCCGTACTGCACCGCAGGAGGACACGAAAACAAACGATATGTATCACTTGCTTTGGTCAAGCGACCGGCTGGAGATAGCCCGTGAAGTGGATTCCCGGCTCACGAAGATTTACGCCGACTTGGTATCATTGGAAAAGATGATGCACTACAGGCGCAGTATCATTGACGTGCTGAAAGATGTTCTGCCACCCGTTGACGATGATCAGGGGCGCAGACTTTCCCTTGTGGAGGAATGTCACGACCGTTGGATGGAAAACGCACGAAACAGAAAGATTGAGGAGGGCAAGCGATGAAAAGAGGCAGGACATATATACTCGGATTGTTGATAATGCTGCTGGCACCCCTGTCCGCAAATGCGCAATGGAGTTTTGATGTGGGGACGGTTGAAGCCTATATCAATGACCACAAGCAACAGCGAAGCCTCTTGCTGGCTCGCTCCACATTGGAACACAGCAATAAACTGTTGCATGAATACAGCCGTAAGGAAACGGTGGGTTATAAGGAGTTGAACGTGGATCTGGACAAGTACACCAGAGCTTTCGATGTGATTGACGTGATGTACCAGTCCCTGCGCACGGCATTGAATGTACATTCCACCTACAAAGGGGTCAGCGAAAGAATATCCGACTACAAGGCGATGCTTGAAGATTTCAATGAGAAGGTTATCAAGCGGAAACACATAGAGTTGGCAGACACGCTGATATTATCCATCAATGCCGGAGCCATACGGATGATAGCCCAGGAAGGAGAATACCTATATAAATCCGTGAGCGATTTGGTTCTGTACGCCACAGGTGCGGCGGCTTGTTCCACTTCGGACTTGCTGATGGTGCTGAACAGCATCAACTGTTCTCTTGACAATATCGAGAAGCATTTGAACCGTGCCTATTTCGAGATCTGGCGGTACATACAGGTCCGTATCGGCTATTGGAAAGAGAAAGTCTATCGTACCAAGACCAAACGGGAACTTATTGACGATGCTTTCGGACGGTGGAGACAATCAGGTAAACTGGATTATTGATAACTAAAAATAGAGAATTTATGAAATGGATTTTTACAACGATGCTGTTCGTGGCAACCATTGCGGCAAACGCCCAATATGTCACCTACAACCACGATTCGCCCAAGATGAACCAAATCACGGTGGAAGAAACCGGAGCCGGTGCGCTCAAACCGGAACTTTATTACACGTTGCTGCACAACAAGTACAAGAAAACGGCAGCTGTCAAGAACAAACTCACATTCCGCACAGCGGCAGGCGTGGCTTCCTATCAGCAGGTAGATGAAGCGGAAGCCATAGATTCCGCACTCACAAGCAGAGCCAAGATAGAAGCCTTGAATGTGGCAGACCGACAAGTGGATCTGGCCTGGCTTGCGGAAAAGGACAAGGTGGAATCACAGATGCGGCAGTTTCAGAAGAACATTGACCGCATAATGATGACAGGCGGCTCGCCAAAAGAAAAAGAACGGTGGAACGACTATTACCGTGTCTATCAATGCGCAATCAAGGCAACAAGGGATGCCTATATGCCCAATGCGCAGCGTAAGAAAGAGTATCTGCAAATCTATGCCGATGTCTCCCGGCAAAACGATGTACTGGTGAAATATCTCGTCCAGTTGAGCAACCGCAATGCCACGAAGAACCTCCTTTCGGCAACGGACAACCACTCGATAGACAAAAGAAGCATTATCAGCAATGCCATGAGCCGCTGGAATGAATCCCGGTCGGCAGTGCGAGGGTCGCAGAATGATGACGGAAACGAAGACGGAAATGAAAACGAGAGTGTGAACAGATAAAATTAAATGGAAAAATAGATGGCAAGCGGAGATATACTTTCAGATTTCGGCATCAATCTGCTTGAAGAAGAGATTGATGATGTGATTTTTCAGACCAACGAGTTCCTGACGGATGCCACCTTCACAGGTTCACAAGGCCCGTTTTGGTGGATTCTCCAGATGTGTATGGCACTCGCGGCCTTGTTTGCAATCGTCATGGCAGCAGGTATGGCGTACAAGATGATGGTCAAGAATGAACCGCTGGATATCATGAAGTTGTTCAAGCCATTGGCAATTTCAATTATCCTATGCTGGTGGTATCCTCCGGCTGAAACGGGTATGGTAAACAGCGGAAGCAACTGGTGTGTGTTGGATTTCCTATCCTATATCCCAAACTGTATCGGCTCTTACACTCATGACCTGTACCAGGCAGAAGCCACACAGATAGAGGATAAATTTCAGGAGGTGCAGCAACTCATCTATGCAAGAGATACAATGTACACCAGCCTGCAAGCACAAGCGGATGTGGCACACAGCGGAACTTCCGACCCTAATCTGATAGAAGCCACTATGGAACAGACCGGGGTGGACGAAGTGACCAATATGGAAAAGGATGCAGCCAAACTTTGGTTCACTTCACTTACTTCCGGGATTGTTGTAGGAATAGATAAAATCGTAATGCTCATAGCCTTAATTGTATTTCGCATAGGCTGGTGGGCTACGATTTACTGCCAGCAAATCCTGCTCGGAATGCTCACGATATTTGGTCCAATCCAATGGGCATTCTCGCTGCTCCCCAAGTGGGAAGGCGCATGGGCGAAATGGCTGACAAGGTATCTGACGGTACATTTTTATGGTGCGATGCTCTACTTCGTCGGATTTTATGTCCTGCTTCTGTTCGACATTGTGCTTTGCATACAGGTGGAAAACCTGACGGCAATCACGGTAAGTGAGCAGACAATGGCTGCTTATCTGCAAAACTCCTTTTTCTCGGCAGGCTACCTTATGGCTGCAAGTATCGTGGCATTGAAATGCCTGAACCTTGTTCCGGACTTGGCCGCCTGGATGATACCGGAGGGCGATACCGCATTCTCAACCCGAAACTTCGGTGAAGGTGTGGCTCAACAGGCGAAGATGACAGCGACCGGTGCAATCGGCACTATGATGCGATAATCGTAAACTCATAATCAAGAATATACAATGGTAATCAGAAATTTGGAAAACAAAATCAAGTTAGTGGGAATCATCTGCTCGTTCTTCCTTGTCGGCTGCATCATCATCAGCGTGAGCAGCATTTGGACGGCACGGACAATGGTGACAGATGCGCAGAAGAAAGTCTATGTGCTGGACGGCAACGTACCAATATTGGTCAACCGTACCACGATGGACGAAACCCTTGATGTGGAAGCCAAAAGTCATGTGGAAATGTTCCACCACTTCTTTTTCACGCTTCCTCCCGATGACAAATACATCAAATACACGATGGAAAAGGCGATGTACCTGGTGGACGAGACCGGACTTGCACAGTACAACACGCTCAAAGAGAAAGGATTTTACTCCAACATCTTGGGAACGAGTGCCGTATTCTCCATTTACTGCGACAGTGTGCGGTTTGACAAAAGCAATATGGAGTTCACTTATTACGGACGGCAGCGTATCGAGCGCAGAAGCAACATCCTGATGCGTGAACTGGTGACGGCAGGACAACTCAAACGAGTGCCGAGAACCGAGAACAATCCGCACGGACTGCTTATCGTAAATTGGCGTACCCTCCTCAATAAAGACATCGAACAGAAAACGAAAGCAACCTATTAAAATTTACAGATATGAACACCAAAGGATTCCGCAGGATGCTGTTCGGCGAAAAGATGCCGGACAAGAACGATCCACAATACAAAGAGAGATACGAGCGTGATGTGAATGCCGGTCGCAAATTCGCCCAGGCGACACGTCTTGACAAACTGGCCGCCAAGATACAGGGCTTTGCCAACAGGAACAAGATACTGTTCCTTGTCATGGTATTCGGTTTCGTAATCGGCACATTCACCTTCAACATTTATCGGCTGACCAAGGCTTATCGGCACGGTCAGGAGATAAGAAGTGCTACAGAAATGCAGGACAGCCTGCTCAAAGAACGTCACAAGGAGCCGGTTGCTCCCATTGTTGAACCCACCCAAACCAGACAACGATGAAAAGGATATTCGAGAAAATCAATTTCAGGCAGCCCAAATATATGCTTCCTGCCATATTGTATATTCCGCTGTTGGGCGCGTCCTATTTCATCTTTGACCTCTTCAATGCAGAAAAAGCGGAGATAGCCGACAAGACACTCCAGACCACGGAGTTCCTGAATCCCGACCTGCCCGATGCCACCATCAAGGGCGGCGACGGCATAGGAAGCAAATACGAGAACATGGCAAAGTCGTGGGGCAAGATTGCCGACTACACGGCTGTGGATAACATAAAACGAGACGAACCCGATGATGACAAGGAAAAATACGAATCACAGTACAGCCAGGACGAAGTTGCCTTCTTGGGTGAACTGGAACAGCAAAAATTACAGGCAGAGGAAGCTGCCGATGCCAAAGCGAGAGAGCAGGAAGCCCTCAAAGAACTGGAGCGTGCCCTCGCGGAAGCACGACTAAAGGCGCAGGCACAGGTGGAACCTGTTGAACCGCTTGCAGAAGACAGTCTTGAACAACACACGGAAACCGGAGTGTCCGCAAGCGGAACAATCAATGAAGACTGCCGGGCAGTAAACGCTCCTTCCGAAAACGAAGAACCGGGTGAAATGGTCAAGAAAGTAAAAGTGACCTCCGACTATTTCAACACCATTGCCCAAAACGAGCATGAGCCTAATCTGATCAAGGCGATTATAGACGAGGATGTCAAGGCTGTGGACGGAAGCCGTGTCAAGCTTCGGCTTTTGGATGATGTGGAAATCAATGAGACGGTGGTCAAAAGCGGTTCTTATCTCTATGCCATCATGAGCGGTTTTTCCTCGCAGCGGGTTAAGGGAACCATTAACAGCGTACTGGTGAATGATGAAATCATCAAGGTCAGCCTTTCGCTCTATGATACCGATGGGCTGGAGGGGCTGTATGTGCCGTCAAGTTCATTCAGGGAAACCGCCAAAGATGTAGCAAGCGGAGCGTTCAACAGCAACATGAACATGAATACCGGCGGTAATGGCAACAGCCTTACCCAATGGGGAATGCAGGCTATTCAGGATGCCTACCAGAAGACGAGCAACGCCATCAGCAAGAATATCAAGAAGAACAAGGTCAACCTGAAATACGGTACGTTTGTCTATATCATCAACAGCAAGGAAAAAAGAAACGCAAAGTAAATAACCATTCAAAGAATCATAGATATGAAGATTATCAAAACTATCTGTATCGGAGTAACGACGGCATTGTCGAGCCTGCCTACATTCGCCCAGCAGACTTACGAGGAACTGGAGCAACTGACCGTCAACGAGCAAGTGACCACGGTCATTACCGCTTCCGAACCTATACGCTTCGTGGATATTTCCACGGACAAAGTGGTCGGTGACCAACCGATAAACAACACGATTCGTCTGAAACCAAAGGAGACAGGACATGAGGACGGTGAGGTACTGGCCATCGTCACCATTGTCACGGAACGCTACCGCACCCAGTATGCGCTGCTCTATACCACAAGGATGCAGGAAGCCGTGACGGACAAGGAAATCGAGTTCCGGGAACGTAACGCCTATAACAATCCGGCCGTGAGTATGTCACAGGCTGATATGACACAGTTTGCGAGGCGTATATGGAACTCTCCTGCCAAATACCGCAACGTGAGAAGCCGGGAACACCGCATGACGATGAGATTGAACAACATCTATGCGGTCGGTGATTATTTTTTCATTGACTTCTCCATCGAGAACAAGACCAATATCCGTTTCGACATCGATCAGATACGGGTAAAGCTCGCGGACAAAAAGTTGTCCAAGGCAACCAACGCCCAAATCATAGAGCTGGCACCGGCATTGGTACTTGAACAGGCAAAGTCATTCCGTCATGGTTATCGAAACGTCATTGTGTTGAAGAAGATGACCTTCCCTAACGACAAGGTACTGACCATTGAAATGACCGAGAAACAGATAAGCGGCAGGAACATACATTTGAATATAGACTACGAGGATATGCTTTCAGCCGATTCGTTTAATCGTGTATTATTGGAGGAGGAATGATGAAAAAGATATTATTGGTATTGGTCGCGATTATAACATTTGCCATGAACGGCAAAGCGCAAAGCAACAGTGACCGTCTTTCGTTGGGTGTTGGTTGTCTGTATCAAAACGGGCTGGATATCACCCTCTCATACGAACATGAGGGCAAGTACCATCACACATGGGAGTTTTTTGCCAACGGTTATCTCAAATGGGACGAATGCAAATCCTGCGATCATATCTGTCCTGAATCATTTTGGAGGAATTACAAAAGTTACGGATTCGGTGTTGCCTACAAGCCTTGTGTGGTGCGTGGTCGCAACCATTACGGCAATGTCCGTATCGGGGCATCGGTCGGGAGTGACACAAAACGGTTCTTGGGCGGCATACACCTTGGCTACGAACACAATTATGTGTTGCGTGGTGGCTGGAGGCTGTTCTGCCAAGTGAAAACCGATTTGATAATAAAAGGAGAAGACCTGTTCCGCACGGGCATTGTCTTAGGTGTAAAATTACCTCTAAACTAAGGGAAAATGAAAAAGAAATTATACATAAACGCTTGCAGGCTATTCAACCTGTTGACCATAGTCACGTTATTCGTGGCCTGTGACGCACACCGGGATTTCCCGGACACGGCAATGAAGCCATGCCATATCCTGTGTACGGACGGCAAAGTGTTGTCGGTATCAGACTTCAAGCAATCCGAAAAACAGGCTATTGCCGTGGTGTTCCATATCAATCCCGATGAGAATACCGAGGGAAACGGCTATGCCGTCTATCTGTGGGATTTGGAGCCATTGGCATTTGCTGACAGCATAGGCGTGAAGCAGAATACCTCCGCCGACATCACCTCATTGGACGGATTTGAAAACACTTTCGCCCTATTGGACGCGAGAGAAACATCCTCACCTCTGGCAAAGAAAGTTTTTGATTTATGGCGATACGGCCAATCCGCCTATATTCCCTCTGTGGCGCAAATGCGTTTGCTTTATCATGTCAGAGAGCAAATCAATCCTATTATCAAGATGTGCGGTGGAGACACTCTCTCCATTGAAGCCGATGATTGCTGGTATTGGACAAGCACAGAGGTAAATGAGCAACAAACTGCCAAAGCGTGGCTTTATTCTATGGGGAGTGGAACAATTCACGATACACCCAAAATACAGGCTCATAAATCAAGGGCAATCATCACATTAAGAGATTAAAAACCGGATTGTAAAGAAATTAGCGAATAATAGAAATGGAAGAAAGCAAAGAGTTACAAGGATTTTACAAGATATTCCGTTCGGTCATCTATGTCTCCATTCTGCTGGAATTTTTCGAGTATGCCATTGACCCGGCCATGCTTGACCATTGGGGCGGCATACTCTGCGACATACATGGGCGTATCAAGCGGTGGGTAATCTACAATGACGGGAATCTCGCGTATAGCAAGTTAGCCACGTTCCTGCTTATATGCATCACCTGCATAGGGACAAGGAACAAGAAGAAACTGGAGTTCAATGCACGGAAACAAGTTCTTTATCCTATCATAATAGGTATGGGGCTGGTTGTATTGTCTGTTTGGTTGTTCGGATATCCGATGGAAACAAAGCTTTACACTTTACGGTTGAACATCTGGCTTTATATGCTTGCCTCAGTAATCGGCGTGGTACTGGTTCACATCGCCCTTGACAACATATCCAAGTTCCTCAAAGAGGGATTGCTGAGAGACCGTTTCAATTTTGAGAACGAGAGTTTTGAGCAGTGCCGGGAGTTGCAGGAGAACAAGTATTCGGTCAATATCCCCATGCGCTACTATTACCGGGGGAAGTTCCGCAAAGGTTGGGTGAACATCAGCAATCCTTTCCGAGGCACATGGGTAGTCGGTACACCGGGTTCTGGCAAGACTTTCTCCATTATCGAACCGTTTATCCGGCAACACTCAGCAAAAGGGTTTGCCTTAGTTGTTTACGACTATAAGTTTCCGACCTTGGCAACCAAATTATACTATCATTATAAGAAGAATCAGAAGCTCGGAAAGCTGCCCAAGGGGTGCAAGTTCAACATCATCAATTTCGTTGATGTGGAATACAGCCGCAGGGTAAATCCTATCCAGTTGAAATACATCAACAACCTTGCTGCCGCATCTGAAACCGCAGAAACCTTACTTGAGTCCTTACAAAAAGGCAAGAAAGAAGGAGGTGGTGGCAGTGACCAGTTCTTTCAGACATCCGCTGTCAACTTCCTTGCAGCCTGCATCTATTTCTTCTGCAACTGGGGCAAAGAGCCATACGACAAGGACGGCAATATGCTCACGGCAGAGAAGGTACAGGACAAACAGACCAAGCGGATGATACCCACCGGACGGGTGTTCAATTCCGCAGGCGAGGAAGTGGAACCGGCTTATTGGCTCGGAAAATATTCCGATATGCCACATATCCTGTCATTCCTCAATGAGAGTTACCAGACCATTTTTGAGGTATTGGAGACCGACAACGAGGTGGCACCGTTGCTCGGTCCGTTCCAGACCGCCTTGAAGAACAAGGCAATGGAGCAGTTGGAAGGTATGATTGGTACGCTACGTGTCTATACCTCACGCCTTGCCACCAAGGAAAGTTACTGGATATTCCACAAGGACGGTGATGACTTTGACTTGAAAGTATCAGACCCCAAAAGTCCTTCCTATCTCTTAATTGCCAATGACCCGGAAATGGAAAGCATCATCGGTGCATTGAACGCCCTTATCCTTAATCGTCTTGTCACAAGAGTAAATACCGGACAGGGTAAGAATATTCCGGTGAGCATCATCGTGGATGAGTTGCCTACTTTGTATTTTCACAAGATAGACCGCCTTATCGGTACGGCACGAAGCAATAAGGTATCGGTAGCGTTGGGATTTCAAGAGTTGCCGCAACTTGAAGCGGATTATGGTAAGGTGGGTATGCAGAAGATTATCACCACTGTTGGCAATGTGGTCAGCGGTTCAGCACGTTCCAAAGAGACCTTGGAATGGTTGTCTTCCGACATCTTCGGTAAGGTAGTACAGCTCAAAAAAGGTGTTACCATAGACCGGGATAAGACTTCCATTAACCTCAATGAGAATATGGACAGCCTTGTTCCGGCATCCAAAATTTCCGATATGCCTACCGGCTGGATATGTGGCCAGACGGCTCGTGATTTTGTGCAGACAAAGACAGGAAGCGGAGGTAGTATGAATATTCAGGAAAGCGAGGAGTTCAAGACTTCCAAGTTCTACTGCAAGACGGATTTCGACATGAATGAGATAAAAAAGGAAGAAGCCGGCTATGTGCCGCTACCCAAGTTCTACACCTTCAAATCAAGGGATGAACGAGAACGTATCCTTTATAAAAATTTCGTACAGGTCGGTGAGGATGTCAAGGAAATGATACAAGAGATTCTGAAATATAAAGTCAAATAAATATGTAATCAAATGGCATCAGTAAAATTAAAGTTTAGAGTGTCCTCTCTCCCTGAGAAAGAGGGCACTTTGTATTTTCAAGTTATCCACGAAAGAGTGGTAAAACAAATAGGAACATCTTATCGGATATATGAATTCGAGTGGGATGAACATCGCAGTGATATTGTCAAACAATCGCTTATTGCTCCGAACCGAGTGAAAACCATCAAATCTATTCGGGAGAAAATTGCATGGGAGAAAAACAGACTAAATAAAATCATTGAGCAATTTAAGAATAAAGGAAGATGTTTTTCGGTGGATGAAATTATAAGAGAGTATTATGCCCAATCATCCAATAAAACGGCCGTTTTTGAATACATTAAAATTCAAATAGAACGTCTTAAAAATTCCGGGAAAGATAGGACTAGCGAGACATACAGACAAATGCTTCTCAGTCTTATGAAATTTCGGAATGGAGAGGATTTATTCTTTGACATGATTGATGATACATTGATTTGTCAATATGAAAATCATATGCGCATATTCGGTTTATGCCGAAATACGACATCTTTCTATTTAAGGGTTTTCCGCAGTGTCTATAATCGTGCGGTAGATGATGGACTTACTGAACAGACCAATCCTTTCAAACGGGTTTATACCGGAGTAGACAAGACTTCAAAACGTGCTATTAGTTTGAAAGAAATCAAAAAGATTAAAGATTTGGATTTAAGTAGTACCCCTACTCTTGATTTTGCAAGGGATATGTTTCTGTTTTCTTTCTATATGCGCGGGATGTCATTCATTGATATTGCATATCTGAAAAAGAAGAACCTTTCAAATGGATTTGTCGTGTATAATCGTCGAAAAACAGGGCAACAGTTAGTTGTAAAATGGGAAAAACAAATGGAAGCGATAGCCAATAAGCATCTTAATTCAAATAATCCTTTTCTTTTCCCTATTATCACAAAAGAAGATGGAACTGAACGTAAGCAGTATTTGAATAAAATGATGCTAATCAACAGGTATTTGAAGAAGATTGCAGAACTTGCGAAAATTCCTATTCCACTAACCATGTACGTGGCGCGCCATTCCTGGGCAAGTATAGCCCAATCGAAAAATGTGCCTATGCAGGCCATCAGTCTTGGTATGGGGCATGACAATGAAGAAACTACACGAATTTATCTTGCATCTATTCAGACTAATGTCATTGATGATGCCAATAACAAAATTTTGAATCTTTTGGAGAAAAACAAGTAATATAACAATTTAGTTATGGAGATTTTAACCGCAGTCAATATGGAAAATATTGACTACTAAATGTTTGTGCCGCAATATCTTGTGGTAAAATATGGTTGTTTGGTAAAAGTTCTCACTCTTACTTAGAGTGCGTAAACTGCCTGCAAAATTACAAATTTATTTGCAGATAGTATGCTTTTCTTTTCAAAAGTTTCATCGCAAAGAGTAAATGTTTGACGTAATGCTTCAAACATATTATTTAAATGTCGCAAATTCAGTGATATGAGAATGTGTACTAACTCTAAGTAAGAGTTAATATAAGATTGGCAATATGGCATATTCTTTAATCGCAAATTCGGGTATTCATATTACAACTTTTCCTTTGGAAATCAAAACAAAGGAAAAGTTCAGTTTATGGTTTCATGAGTGGTATGACACCACAAATGGTGAATGGATTCTTGATTTAGCCCATGAAGTTACAACAGATACCAATAGGTACTTTTTTAAGAAAAAAAAGCTTTCTGAATATGGATTCTTATCAGAGGCTACAGGTAGTGGAGATATTGATGTTAGTTCATTAGCGGACGAGGGAATTACACCTTTGATGATTGATGAAGACATGCAATGTGCAGGTGAAATTTACAAAATGAGCTTTTCTGATAAAGGCAATACTTTAACTTTTTTTGAAAACAAGTGGTTGCCACTGCCATACTTCTTCAAACGTAGTGAAACCAAATTTAAATTTGGTCCATTAAATTGGAGTCGATTTATGCTTATACCTATTGATTCTACAGAACAATATAGACGTTATAATGTGGTTTTAGCATTTGACACACGTACTGTAGAACAGAGTAGTAAATATGAAGAATGTCCTATCTTCCCAGATCAGTTTATGACTGAAATGAAATTTGAGGTGTGCAAACAAGAGTTTTATCTCATGGATTTTTGTTCACCCAAGCAAGAGTGGGAATATATAAATGACTACTTATTTTCTTTGGTTCACCCTAATATAAGCAGTGTTGGTAAGATAAAGACAGGCAAAAGGCTCAGTTATATCGCATCTTATTATTTATTAATTGATTATATCGCTCAAAATGAGTTGTTCCCTAAAGTGTCTTTGTTTAAAGATAAAGATACGTTAGTGAAAGATGTCGATATGGTTATTGACATAGGCAACTCACGAACGACAGCACTTCTTGTTGAAGATAATTCTAATTTCAATCAAGTTAATCTGCTGGAGTTAATAGACTATACAAATTTATTAAAATCCGATTCCAACGTCACCAGGATAAATTCATATAAAGAACCTTTTGATATGCGATTAGCATTTAGAAAAGTGGACTTTGGAGACTTTGGAATACAAGGTAGTAAGCAATTTGTATATCCTAGTTTTGTAAGGCTTGGAAAGGAGGCGAATCATTTAATCCACCGTGCAACAGAATCTGTTTCAAACAAAGAAAGTCTTTCTACTATGTCAAGCCCCAAAAGATACCTGTGGGATGGACATAAAAGTAAAGATGAATGGAACTTTATGGTGCTTGATGGAGAAAAAGATAATCACATATTAAACATTCCTGGTATATCAGAACACTTACAAAGTAATGGACAGTTAGCAATCAATGGAACAGGGGGACAGTCTTATCACTATTCAAGACGGTCTCTTATGACCTTTGCTTTTCTTGAAATGCTTGTTCAAGCACAGGTACAAATCAATAACAACCAATATCGAATAGATCGTGGTGATATGACATTACCACGTCGCATACGACGTATGGTTGTTACCTGCCCTACTGCTATGTCAAAACTTGAAAGAGAAGCCCTCGTAAAGTGTGCTAATGATGCAGTAAAGTTACTTAACCTTTTTAAGAATGAAGATTACCGAGTTGATATTGCACCAGCTATTACAACATTTAAGGATGCCGAAAGCAAATGGTATTACGATGAGGCAACTTGCTCGCAACTAGTGTATATATACGGTGAAATTGGCTGGAAATATAAAGGGTCTTGTCAAGAGTTCTTTAATTTATACGGGAAAAAAGCTCAAAACAGTATTCAACCAGAACTAACAATCGGTTCTCTAGATATTGGGGCAGGAACTTCGGATTTAATGATTAGCCGTTATTCCTATACAAAAGGAGACGTAACAACCATTACTCCCGAGCCTCTTTTTTACGATAGTTTTTATTATGCCGGTGACGAAATGCTCAATGAACTTATAAGAAAAATAATGTTCTTCTCATCAAATAGTGCTTTTAGAAAGAAAATGAAAGGTCTTTCTGAAATGGATTATCGTCAGCGTATGCGTAATTTTTTCGGACCAGATTATACAGGGCAGACTATTGCAGATAGAAAATTGCGTAGAGATTTTAATATACAATACTCTATCCCCCTTATGCATTATTTCCTTGATATGTTAGCCAATGACATTAAGGATTGTACAGTACGTTATTCAGATGTATTCGAAGATTGTCCACCCAATGAACGAATAAAAACAGGATTTAAGAAATACTTCTCTTTTGACTTGGAAGACCTTGAATGGGAGTTTAACAAATTTGTAGTTTCTGATGTTATATCAAGAGCATTCGAACCTTTATTGAAAAAAATAGCAACTATAATGTATGCTTATAATTGCGACATTGTATTGCTGTCTGGACGACCATCTTCATTGTCTCCAATTCGCAATATTTTCCTGAAATATTATTCAGTATCTCCAAATCGTTTAATATTATTGAACGATTATTTTGTAGGACATTGGTATCCTAATAAGAATAACACTGGAAAAGCGACTGCAAAAACCATTGTTGCAATGGGAGCATTAGTCGGTTATTATGCAACATCTCTTGGTAATCTTGATAAATTCTTAATTGACAAATCCCAGTTAGATAAGAAACTAAAATCTGTAATAAATTACATAGAATCTTCAAGGGAAGGACAGCCGATAGAATACTTTATCACTCCTGATAAAAATATGGGTGAATTGATGGTTAGTTCTTTACCAACGACATTAAATGTTAGGCAAATTGGATTAGATTCCTATCCGTCAAGAAAATTATATGTCATTGATTTTAATCAGCATAAGATGCTTGAACGCATAAGGAGTAAGGCTATTCAAGAAGGTACTTCTATAAATGAGACACAAGCTCTCGCTAAAGTTAAAGAAATAATTGATGACTTGCGTTTGCGAATGCCCTTTCAACTATCTATTGAAAGAGACGAAGATGATAAAGAAAAGTTAATAATCACAGCTATTGTTGACAAAAAAGGTAACGAATTAGCTGATAGTAACATTGAAATAAACATTCAAAGTTTAGGAGCGGACGAGCGTTATTGGCTTGATACCGGAGCCTTTGATATTCAATAATGCAAATATATTATGATACAGAATATAAATTCACAAATAGCAGAAATTGAACGTTCAATTGCATGGGCTAAAAAATTTGACAAAAGCACTTTTCCTGTTGAGGAACTAAAAGAATATCGTAGAAGACTAAAAAAAATAGCTAATGCATTATCTGAAAATTGTTCCGCTGCGGCATATGGTGAAAGTCAGGTCGGAAAGTCATATCTAATGAGTAGTCTGTTGTCGACAGCAGAGTCTCCTTTTGTCATTGTCAATAATGGCAAAGAATATAGTTTTATTGACGATTTAAACCCTAGTGGGGGCAATACTTCTAAAACAGAATCTACAGGTGTAATAACAAGATTTACTATCAATAATAACAACGAAACGATGAAAGATTTTATAAAAATCAAAAATCTTTCCATCGCAGATTTGTTAATGCTTTTAATTGACTCATACTATAACGACCTTAAAATAGATAACAATAAGATTCTTTTGCATGATGCGATCAATACTGAGTTATTAAATATTCAATATCTGTGGGCAAATAAAACAACCCCTATTCAAACTGTTCTTACAGAAGATGATGTAAAAGATATTTGCGACTACATTGCAGAAGTTTTGGGAGCAAATGCGGTAAACATTACTCACTCAAATTTCCGTAAGATAGTCGCTCCAAAAATTCAGTATGTATCAAGCGAACATTGGGTTAAGATATTTAGTATTTTATGGAATAAGAATGAAGAATTAAGCCACCTGTTCAGTTTATTGGTAAATGAATATAAGAAAATACAGTTTGAGACTGAAATTTATGTTCCATTTGATGCGGTACTCAGAGATAAAGGTACATTACTAAAAATAGAATGGTTGGATTCCGTTTGTGGATTAAAACATGAAACAGAAACCGATGTATTGGTTACAGATGTATATAATGCAAAAGGGCAACTATTGAGCAGCAATTTTAACAAATCAACCCTGTCAGCACTCATTGCAGAGTTAACATTTGTTTTACCTAAACAGATTGCAGAGAATAGACAATTTTTAAATAAAATTGATTTGTTGGATTTCCCAGGGGCACGTTCTCGTGAAAAATTCAAAGAACAGGAAATCGGAACAGTCTTACCGACTATACTACGCCGTGGTAAAGTAGCTTATCTCTTTAATAAATACTCTCGATCATTAAGAATAAGTTCAGTTTTATTCTGCCATCACAATGACCAAAAAAATGAGCCGACATTAGGTGAGACTATTAATGATTGGATAGAAACCAATATAGGCAAGACTCCAGAAGAACGCACTGAGGATTTAACACGAACAAATGGAATTTCTCCGTTATTTTTGATCGCAACTAAATTCAATATTGAATTAGAAAGGACCAAAAACGATGCATCTTCTAATGCAGAATTACTATCTGAACACTGGAAGCGTTTCAAAACCGTTTTACCTGAAATTATCAAGCCTGCTACTTGGTTTGATAATTGGGTAACTCGTGGTGGCTTGTTCCGATCTGAGGTTTTTCAAAGTATTTATTTACTTCGTGACTATTATTGGTCAATGAAGAATCAAATATTCGATGGCTATAATGACAAAACCAAATCACCAGAAGTAGCACGGCATATATACAATGATTATCCCGAGTATTTTGATAATCTAGAACGGAGCTTTCTTAACAATGAATTTGTTAAGAAACATTTTGCCAATCCAAAGGAATCTTGGGACGAGGTCTCTTCTTTAAATTGTGATGGCTCAAAAGCAATTATTCGTGATTTAGATGCTATCTCCAGCGTATTAGAAGCAGCTAGAAGAGAAAAGTATCTAAACGAACTAAAGGCAATGAGAGACGAAATGCTGGCCAAACTAAACACATATTATGAACCCGAGAACAAAGAAGAGAATAATGCAAGGACACGGGCTATAGCTGGAGAAATTCGCAGACGTCTGGACTCTCAAATAGGCAAAAAACCAGAAATCTTTGGTTATATTATAGACCAACTGATGACACCTGTTGGAGATTTACGTCAAATTGCATACGACATCGTTATCCTGAAGACAGAAACGCCTAAAGACTTTAATGAAGTTATTTTGATTAGGACACAAGCAGGGGTCAATCCAAATGAAGATAAACAACTTAATATCAAAAGATTATGCGACTATTATGCTTGCGATATAACAACCTTAGAAAAAGAGTTTGCTGAAAATGGATTCACTGTTGATGATGTGATTTCAAATGAATGCAATATTGCTGCAACAGTTGCGGATGTGGTATCTAATAATATTTTAGACTATTGGGCAGTATTTATCAATAAACAGGTTAAAGGACTTGAAAAATATCTTCCTCATTCTGACGAAGTTGCTTTTATGCTTCAAAGTCTGTGTAAAAAATTAGGTGTTCAGAAAACAATATCTACCAAGATAGACCAGTACTCAAGAGTATTTCCTGACAATGATTTGCCAAATGCAATAGCTGATTTTGCATCACTAACATTGAATAATTTTGTTAGTTCTGTAGGCCGAGCATATATGACTAATGAAGATATTGAAAATATACGCTCTAAGGCACAGTCATGCAATCTATCTATTGATTTATCGCCTGAAGCTAGTGATATCAAACACACACAAATTAGCGTGTATGATGCATTACAAGCATTTGATGATGCATCCGACCCGACTTCTGTCTCAATCCGAACATTGATGAAGTTACCTTTTTGGGATAATTTTCAAAGATGGAAGAATCTTTTAATTATTGGACTTTTGTATTCTGCGGATATTTCACATAGTGATCCAATTGCAAATGCTGATATAAAAGACATTATAGATAAATGTAAAGCACTATATACTAACATATAAAAATTATGGCAAGAGCTACATTTTATAATAAAAGATTACTTGGACATATTGATGATATAGATTTTACCGATTATCAAGGTATTGGTTCTGATCCTCTTTATAAACGCTATAAGAGTGTAGAAAGTGTTGTAAAGAGTCGTATATTACCTCAATACCAATCTTTCCTTTCTTGCCCTTTTTATGAAGATGGCAGTATCTTTTGGTATGTAGATGAATGGAATGATGCACCACAAAAGTTTACTGAACTTTCTGGTTTAGAGAAAGATCGTTATACCTCCATAAAGGCTGAAACTATAAAACATTATCAGGAAACATTGAAAAAATTAAATCCTGAGGAATTTTCGATTCTCAATGGGGCTCTAAAGTACATCAATGATGAATTTATATATTGTTATGATGGAAAAGTTGTGCTCATTGCTTGGGGTATGCGTCTTGATGATAGTAAACATACAAGTGAGGGCAAGTGGTTCAAAACCGCTGTCAGGTATGATAAAAAGAAAATATCTTTTGATTTAGCAGGTCATGGAAAACTGTCAATGTCAAAAGCAGGAATCCCATATCTTACAGTGATTAATCGTGACAAAGGACATATTATCACAACAAAAGATATACCTTCTATTATTGCAGATGAAGGGTTTAGTTTTGTTGGTTGGATTCCTAATCCGATTGGGCATGAAGTACTCGATGATATTATATTCACAGCTCAATACTCTACGTTAAAAGCTGTGACTCCAACGAAAGAAGAAAAGGAGGAATTGGTAAAAATTATCTTTGATGCTGGCAAAAACGGCATTTTGAAGGGAGAATCATCTATTGAAGTCCCCCAAGGACATATTTTAAGTATAGAAGAGACTCCCAGTATTGTTGTAAATAAAGGATTTAAATTTACTCAATGGTCACCTAGTATTAACGAACCTATAAATAAAGACACTCTATTCACCGCTGAATACAAGCAGGAATTTATTCAGTGTAACTTTTCAGCAGGCGAACATGGAACATTGCAAAGTAATAAGGTAATCAGAAAGCCATTTGGAGCAGCCCCTTTAGTATCTGAAATCCCAATAGTAAAACCCAATAAAGGGTATCGTTTTACAGGTTGGGATGTTGATCCTTTTGCTGCTCTGACCAATAATAAGGTTTGCGTTGCACAATATGAGAAAATACTACCTTGGTACAAAAGATGGCGGCTTTGGACTACTGGATTTTTTTCAGGTAAAGGTTGTCTAAAATGGTTGTTATGGCTGCTATTAATTATTCTTTTAATTTGGTTGTTATCATGGTTATTACGAGGCTGTGATGGTGATGTTTTGGTCGATCGTAATGGAAATGCCGTCTTGCCAAATGATAAAGCAGATAAGATAGAACAGGTAGCTAAACCTGACGGAACAATTCATGACAACAATGGAAGTATAAACAATATTGTTGGCAGTGATGGACGTTTACCTGAAAATGGCGTAGTTTCACCCATAATTGGCAATGATGGTATTATGCCACCAATTGTGTCTAATCCAGGCACTCCAGACATAATAGAAAATCGATTAAACATCTACTTTGAAGATAAAAATGCAGACTTGAACAAATGGGTACAAGATTTCAAACAAATATATCCGTCAGACAACTATCAAGTTATTGGATATGACCCCAATGTTAGGATGATTCAAATCCAAATACCCGAAGGACAACGCGATAATATCCGTGAGGAATTACCTTTAAAAATTTCCGATCAAAAATTTTTCATTGTAGATGAATCTATAATGGTTTTACATGGCAATAAAAGTCAATCAACCGGAAATAAAGGGTGGCATTTAAAGGCAGCACATGTAAAAGAGGGCTGGGATATAACGAAGGGAGATCCCAATCTTGTTGTTGCAATAATTGATGATGGAATTGATGTAAATCATAGTATGTTTAAGGACAGATTTTTTAAAGCATATAATGTTTTTACTCAAAATAGAGCATTGAGTCCTGGACAAGGCCACGGAACTCATGTTGCCGGTTTAGCAGTAGGTTCTACTGAGTTTTATTCTGAAGGAGCTGCTGGAGTCGCCCCAAATTGTAAGATTATGCCAGTCCAAGTGTTTGACAATGGAATGTGTACATTCTCTTCTCTTGCGAGTGGTATTATGTATGCAATTCATAATGGAGCAAATATTGTCAATATTTCAATTGGACCTAGCTTCCAAGGGTTAAGTCAATTACCCATTGAAGAGCAGATTAAAGTTGCTCAACAGTATTTTAAGAATGAAGAAAAAGTGTATAAGCACATTATTAATACTGCAAATGAAAAGAATGTTATTCTAGTTTTTGCAGCAGGAAATGATAATATCGTGACAGCAATTCTACCAGAATGCCGTCTGACAAATAATACAGTAAATGTAGCAGCATGTACACATGAATATAAATCATCTGTTTTTACAAATTATTCACTGGGTACAAACGTGTCAGCACCAGGAGAAGGAATATATAGTGCTTACCCGACTAACTCCTTCAAAATGTTTGACGGAACAAGTATGGCCGCCCCAATTATAAGTGGAACTATCGCTTTAATGAAAACGATCAAGCCGGACATAAATGTAAAACAATGTATTGCTGTTATCCAAAAAACGGGAAAAGACTTGGATAAGTTTATCCCACCAATGGTACTTATAGATAAAGTTCTCACTGCGGTTAAGAATGGTGATATACCAGAAGAACCAATATGGACGCAAATACTGGATACAGGATCTATAGAACACAATGATGAGATTGCTCCAACAGATCAGTCACCAAATAAGGAACAAAATTCTACCGAAATCAAGAATCCAACAGATGACTATAGTGCATTGAAAGATTTGCTTAAACAATTAAAAGAGCAGCGTGACGCATTGAATAAAAAAATAAATGACTTAGAAAAGAAAATTCAATAATATGAGTACAAATAATTATTCGTGGAACGAAACTTTAAAATTTTCGTGGGGACATATCATAGCCTTTGTTGCTTTGATTTTCATCAGTTATGTTACTTACATGGGTGACTTTTATTCTAATGGTGGTGACTTCTCAGCTGCTGCAATAAAAGTATTCATTATAGATACAATCTTATTAATAACTTTTATTGGAGCACAAATTTTAAAAGGAACAGATGGTAAATTTAATCGTTCAATAATGATCGAGAGGATATTGATTGGTTTATGTCCCATTGCCTTTATGTGGAGTATGATTCCATACAACCATTATTGGAATGTGTATTCAGAACGAACACATATAGAAGAAATGTTTAGTACCTCTATAGAAAAATCAAAAACGATGTTTACTGATTACAATTCGTATGCTAATAATCGTATCAACAATTATAGTCAGCATTTAACGACTATTATCAATAATAGAAATACAAATCCCTTACAATACAAAAATGCTGGGTTCTCTAGCAACAACGATGCACTTCAAAAGGAGAACTATATTCATACTCTTCAACTTCAATTATTGTCTCAAAACACGGATAGTTTGCAGACTCTTGCGCTAAAATGGATTGAAAGTGCCAATCAAGGAGCAAGTGTTTGGAATGCTTTCCTTATAGGAAATATTGATAAGATTTCAGATGCAATCAAATCATGGAATAACACACTAATTCATGTATCTGAATTTAAAATGAGCAATGAGCCTGACAATATTCAACTATTCAACAGTGAGCAAAATTCCTACGACCAAGCCCTTGAAGGTTTGCAAGGTTTAAAAGACACTTATAGGAATACCCAAGGGATTTCGCTTAATACTATCTGGTCTGGCATTTTATTATTTCTGATGCTTTTGTTCCCATATTTCTTGCAGAAGAGAAATACACGAGCAATTGGTCTATACTACTTGATACCTCTCAAATCAAAAAGCTCTACAGTTAAGATTGAGAAGCAGCGAAAAAACACAAAACAAGAAATATCTACTGACTCTAAAGAGCGAACAGACGATATAGATAGTAATGACATTTATGGTGGAACTTTTTAATTCGTAAAAATATAAGTATAAATATGGTAAGCAAAAAAGAGATACTTAAAAACATTACAAATTACTCACCAGAAGAAATTGCTGATGCGGTAAGATCTGGAGTTGTTTCCATGTATGAATTAGGCAAAGATACAGAAGGTGCCTTTACTCCCTTACTTAAAAAGAGAGTAAAAGAACTTCTGGAACAAGCCCCCATGCCTATTGTAAAAAACGATAAGGAAGATGTAACAAAAATAGAAGAATCTGTAATATCGGATTCCTCTGAAACAGAAGATATGTCTATTCCTGATGAGCTTGAAATTTCACCCATTGCAGAAGAAATGGCGTCACAAATAAAAGAAGAGCCACAAGCAACTCAAACCAACATTGAGGTAAAACCGGGCATGTTCCGAAATCCGTTTTCATTTTCCGGACGAATACGTCGAACTGAATACGGTCTCTCTATGATTATTTGCTTTGTCATAAATTTATTTATGCAAGGTATTGTTGGGGTTGCTGCAGAATCAGACGCAGCATCGGCATTGCTAATATTATATCTAATAATGCTCGTACCCTATTGTTGGTTTATTTGGGCACAGGGAGCAAAACGTTGCCACGATAGAGGTAATTCTGGTTGGTATCAGATTATTCCATTTTACGGTTTTTGGATGTTGTTTGCTGAAGGGGAAACAACTGCTAACGAGTATGGAAATAGTCCGAAATAATCATTCTTGAATATGAAACAAAAGATTTTAGATAATGTAACAGAGTATTCTGCAAATCAGCTTGTAGAGTACATACGGACAGGTGTCGTTACTTTTGATGAATTAATCCAAGACACCGATGGTGAATTTTCAGTAGAAAAGAGAAGAGAAGTAAAACAATTGTTAGAGAGTGGCGATGTTGACGAATGGAATAAAGTGAAAACGCTGCATTCTATAGAAGCTGTACAGCACTATCTCGACACCTTTCCTAATGGTCAATTTCGTGCAGAAGCTCGATCTTTGATGAATAAGCTTGAAAACGAACTTCAAGAAAGTTATCTACAAGCAACTACAGACGATGCTTGGACGTTAGTTGACAAATCCAACAAAAATGAATTACGAGAATTTATAAAAAGATTCCCTAATAGTACGCATGTCAATGAAGCACAAAAAATTATTGACTCTTTGCTGTTGGATGAAATAATGGGTGTTGATATAGAAACTTTGGTTACTCAAATCAATCAAGTTCCTACAGATAAAACAGCAGTAACACAAGAGCAACGTGACAACAAAACGATTGCAATAATTGAAAAATTCCTCAGCGAGAAGAAAATTAGAAAATCTGATTTTTTGAATAAAATTAAAGAAGACCATAATCTTGTTAGTTCAGGTGTGGTTAAACGTCTTATAACTTCAGGAACATTGTCAGTGGAAGATTTGATGAGCATTGATATTGACCGTCGTTTTATTCAAAAGATGTTCAATGGGGAAAGTGCGCAAAGTTTTTCAACTCCAGAAAAATTAGATAAAATCCATAAACAATCAACAGAAATCTATTTTTGGGGAATTCCCTCATCAGGAAAGAGTTGTGCTCTTGGCGCAATTTTAAGTGTCGCAGCAAGTGGCAAGGTTGCACATTCGATGGATGCTGATACGGAGTCACAAGGATATGGATATATGACCAAACTTATCAACTTGTTCCAGAATGGTGAAATTGGAACATTAATGGAAGGAACTTCTGTTGACTCATTCTATGAAATGGGATTTGACTTAGTTGACAAAGAAGGTAAGATTCATCCCATTACCTGTATTGATATGGCAGGAGAACTGATGCGATGTATGTATAAGGCCAATGCAGGAGACAGTATGTCTGAAACAGATGAGGTTATGTTAGACACACTAACAAAAGTCCTCATTGATAATCGATCTACAAGTAGAAAGATGCACATTTTTGTCATTGAATATGGTGCAGAAGACAGACTTTATGAAGGCCTTCCACAGCGTGTCTACTTAGAAGGTGCTGTATCATATATAAAAAATACCGGTATTTTCAAAAAGGATACAGATGCCATCTACATAATGATATCCAAAGCAGATAAGGTCAAAAATGCGACAAAAGACACTTTCACAAACTACATCAATGATAAATATCTTGGATTTTATAATGGACTAGAACAAATATGTAAAGACAACGAAATCAATAAGGGAAAAGTTGAAAAAATAGCTTTCTCGCTTGGAGAAGTATGCTTCCAAAATTATTGTAGATTCAATTCTCGCCCTGCTGAAAATGTAGTAAGTTTACTTCTACAGCGTTCTGCAAGTTTTAGAGGTGGGAAAAGAGGTATGTTTGAGAAAATATTTAGAGGTTAAGTCATGAAATTAGGATTAATTATAAAGTCAACAAGTGCTGGTGAACAAGAGGTTTTCAGCATTAACAAAGGAGAAGAATGGGCAAAATTTGCAGCTGATTCCCGTTCAATCATAAAAGATTTAGAGGGGTTTGATGGTTCCGGTAAATCAGTAATTGTGGCAAAGATACTTGGCAGTCTTGGCTATTTGATAGGTGTTGTTAAAGCTCGTCCAGAAGGGAGCGGTCGTCCAAATGACAACACTACAGCTTGGATTCATGTTCCTGCCAAAATGAATATAACAGGAAACGAACTGACTTCTGTAATAATGTACGTAGGAGAACAATTAGCAGCTCCTATGGGCATCAATCCAGCTATATTAAATGAACTGTTTACAAAGGAGTATGCCAACAAGGATGTAAAGTATCCAGCTTTAGCATTCATCGGAGGGTACAATCCTGAAGGAAGTATAGGTTGGCGATATTATGGAATTGGTACAGGCTATGCTTTGCATGAATTGCTTGGGAATTCATTAGTACAGACCTCCTACAAGAAGTATAAATGTATATGCTTTGTGGATAAGTCATTGAATTTGTCTACTATTGGTGGTGAAATAATTAAGTCAGATCCGAAAGAACCAATAAAGGTAGAAGCACCTGTTGACAATAATGGGTTCACTGCATTTATCAAGACAAAGAATCAAGAAATCCCGTTCACTGATGCAATAGAAATTCCCACAAATACTCCGTTGATGGTAGTTTGGAAGAAAGAAGGATATTTTGACATTGAAAAGGAGCTAAAAGGCGGCAATTCCTCAAGTCTTACTATTCAAGAGAATGAACGTAAACTTATATTCAAACGTTCATGGATTAAAATTACAAATCAAAGGTTCAATCATTTAAGTGATGCCGAAATCTCTGTTAATGGGAAGGCTTTCTCGTCTGACATAACAGAAATTACCGAAGCTGCATTGCGCGATGGAGTAAAGATTCATGTAAGTCGTCAAGGTTATGAATCCAAAGAAAAAGTTATTAATCAAATTTCATCTAACATCGAAATCAGGCTTGATGACAAGCAATACAGTAAAGAATATACGTTACGCATTGAAGATGGAAAGGGTTTAGAATCCGATGCTATCATCACAGTCAAAATGAGTAATCGTTATACAGGTATGCCATTAAAAGGTTATCGTTCAGATCATGATGGCTATATTGTGTATGAGAATAATTTAATGACTAAAATTAAATGGTTTGCAATTGGTGTTGTTAGTGTCTTCGTCTTTGGGCTATTGTGGGCTGGTTACGAAGCCTTAGATAGTTGGGTAGATAATCACGAGTTTCAACTTGGCTGGCCACCAATCACAGAAGTAAAGGAACAAACCACTTATTCTACAACCAGTAAGGATGCTGAGCTAAAATCAGAAAAAGCCATTGCAGCCATAGACTCACTAAAAGAGAAGGTATGTACCTATCTGTGCTCTAACGAAATTTGGCATAAAGATTCTCTGGCTGTGTACGATTTGACAAAAGATCTGTTTGATAATATGAACTCATTCAAGATTGAAGACCTAATTAAGTTGGAGTCTTCGGAGTTAAAAGAAGTAGAACAGATACAGAAACTAATTAGTGCCGCAAAACAATCCAAAGAACATAATATAAAGCCAAACATCGGAAAAGAAGTTAATGATGGTAAGTACAATTCCGCAACAGATTTGGGGATAAACATCAATAATTACATTTCTTGGATTACAGAAACGCATTCGGCTGTACAAAAGAAAGCAAAGGGCGATACATCAAAACAATCTAAGAAAAAAGAAAATACTAAATCAGATTCGGGGAAAAAAGAGCAATCTGCATCTGATGGTAAGAAAAAAGATAATATACGTGGTAGTATATAAAAAGTTACGGTTATGAAAGTTACAGCAAAAATATTCATCTTAGTGTTGTCAATAGCACTTGCCATTGGCGGAGTTATGGTGTATGCAAAAACGCGCGTTGAGCCTCCTGTTGCATTTCAACCAATAAATCAGTTTGAAAAAGACTTAAATCATCTCTATTCTGACTTAAAGAAAGCTGGTGCTGCTCGTGAGGAAGATATGATTTATCTTAAGGCTATTGATCGAATTTCCGTATTTGAAAAAGAAAACAGACTTACACAAGCAGAATCCGATAAACATAGAGACAAGTTAATTGATGGCTATTCACCTATCTTCCTCAAAAGATGCTTCTCTGCATTTGACAAATCTGTTTGGAAAGACTTAGACCATGATTATATGTTAATTGTTTCCAAGCGATTACATTCCGTGAAACACTCAGACGGAAGTAAGGTTTTAAACAAGACAACTATTGATTCCTTAGCTTTAGTCGAAAATATTATTTCTAATTATCGTCAAGCCGAGAACATTAGTCGTAGTACTACATATCGGAGTGTATCCAGTGCTCAAAACACGATTAATCAAGCCCAAAAGTATGCAAATGATACATATATATCCAAATGCACAGATTTAAGAAATGCGCTGAATAATGTAAAAACTAGCATTGCACAATCCCACTATGCTTATATATCTGCACAGGTAGAAAAATTATCTGAGTACAGATTTTATGGTCAACAATATTACGAAAACACTCTTGTTCCACAAGTGGATGCTACTGTAACTGAATATGACAATAAGGCTAATGCTTTATATGGTTCTAAAAAAGACGTGAACGTACTATGGAATAAAGCTAGAGGATATTATAATGAAGCTTCTAATTACTATAACAACAATAATTATTGATATGGCGATAATGAAATATTGGATAGCAGTATTATTGACGATAATATCATTGCCTGTTTTTTCGCAGACTGGTAATGATACGATTCCATCAATCTCTAAAACGAATCCTATACAAGTTTCAATAAGTATTGATGATTTAAACGCGCTAAAATCAGAGAATGACTCTTTGAAATCACTACTTTCAACTGTTAACGAAAAATATCAAACATTACAAGTAACAAGTGAGAAAGATAAGAGTAAATTATCCAAATTAGAAATCGATATTAATCACCTGAAGAGTGACACTACTAGATTATATATAGCACAAAGAGAGACTGATAAAAGGCTCGTTAATATTGCGTCTAACTTTCTGTACATTCCATACGAAGCATATAGTATAGAAAAGATTGCTATTCCTGCTTTCAAAGCTATTGTGAATGACAGATTAAGAAATGAGCATCATATAAAATACGAGTTACTATGTAATTATAGGAAAGACATTGAAAATATTCTATTATTTATTGAATATGCAGACAATGAGCTTCAAAGGCCTTTCGTCAAAAATGCAAATGACATCCAATTACAATTCCAAAATAAATCATTTTATCGGTCTTATCAGAATTATCCAGAATGGAGTGACACATATTTAGGTGGCAAAATTTCTCTCATAGAGAAACAGCTAAAAGAGTTTGATGGAAATCAGCATAAAGTCGATTTTACCGCACTTAAAGATGAATTAAATAAATGTCTGAAAACTATTGAAGCATTATGAGGTTATTGTATAGGTTAATAGTATGCGCTGTGATTTGTATTTGTTCAAGTGCGACCTTACAGGCGCAAACACTTATTGATTATCAGCAACAAAAAAAGAAAGAAGTTGCAGAACGGCAACGTGTCGAAAAACAAAGATATGAATCTGCCTGCAAAAAAGGAACTCTTGAAGCATTTCAAGAGTATATCAAGTTATATCCCAAAGGGAAATATACAGTTGATGTTAAAAACAGGATAGAAGACTATAATTTGTGGTCTGAAGCTGTAAAAACAAACACGGTTGAAGCATATAATCATTATATATCCACTTCCAAATTTAAAAGTTTCAAGGACAAAGCAACCGAAGCTATCACAGAACTCCTATCTGTTGATAAATGGAAGTCTATTCAGTCTTCAAAAAACATAGCAGAAATAGAAATGTTTATAAAGACTTATCCCAAATCATCGTGTATCGATAGTGCCCAAAAAAGGATTCATGAATTAAAAGGCGTAGATTTTTATTTAGCCAATGATTTGATTAACGCCTATCAAGAATTTAATAAAGCAGGCGGTAAGTATGCCTTGGAGCAAGTGAATCAATCTAAATTTGATGAATGTCAAGAATATTGGGATTATAACAACCTAACTTCTTATTCTACAGAGGAAAAGTTGCTTTCTTTTCTTAGGAAATACCCTTCTGGAAAATATTCTAATGAAATATCAAACAGAATTGCTATTTCAAAAGCCAAATCGTTTACTATGTATTCTGGAGATATAACTTTTAATGAAGCTCTTGGATATGCGAAAGATGAGACCACAAAGAATTTGGTAAAAAGATACGTTGAGAGTAGTAAAAGAGCATATTCACAGCACAAGAAACAGATGCGTAAAGCTAGAGTAAAAGCGAATGGTGGATATGTCCAATTTGGTCTTGAACTATTGGATTTTGGCTGGAATGGTATATCTCCCGATCGTTATCTCAATGTCGGATATTACAATATTGGAGCAAGTGTAAAATTTGGAAATAACAAAGCACCTGTTCAATTTGAAATAGGAATTAAACCAGGATTAATATTCTATAATTATGCAAATGAAGACGATTCATATTACGACAGTGATTATGAAACTCACACAAAATTTCATCTTCCGGCATATGCCAAGTTAAAAATCAATCTATGCAATATAGGAGCAAGTTCCAAATTGTATATCGCAGGATTGGGATTTTATAATATCATTCGCAATGATGAACTTGAAAATCAGTTTTCCGTAGGAGGTGGTGCTGGTTTTGCATGGAAACATTGGGATTGGCTTACTTTGTATTATAAACAGGATCTTGATAATAAATATTCGTTAGATGATAAGTTTTTGGGAACATCATTGATATATTATTTCTAGTGCAATAGAATCTTATTATAGACAACATAAGATATGAGAAAATATTTAATTGTAGCAATGCTATTTTGTTGTTCAATAGCTTTTGCCCAAAATGTCAAACGTCCCGACACATACAATTACAATCGTGGCGTGGAGGCCATTCAGAACAACAACGCAGAAGAAGCTCTTGAATACTTAAACAAAGAGTTGAATGACAATCCCCAAAATGGATATGCCTTAGCATGGATTGCAACTGTTCGGAAATACCAAGAAGAATATGGCCGAGCATTAACGGCTGTGGACCTAGCATTAAAGTATATCCCCAAAAAGGACAAGCAATACATGGCTTTTGCATATACTGTGCGTTCTGAGGTTTATGTAGGACTAGGAGAAAAAGATAAAGCACTTGCAGATTTATCATCTGCAATTAAAGAAACCCCTGATGATGCAGATGTATATGAAAAACGTGCCAATTTGTATTATTACATGGATAAATATGACTTGGCAGACAAAGATTATCATAAAATCATATCCATTGACCCGGGCAGTGTGATGGGATATATGGGTATCGGTCGAAATGCCAATGCTGAAAAAAGATATGATGACGCTATTGAACAATTCAACTATGTAACAAGATTGGCATCTGACTATTCTTCCGGGTATTCGTTTAGAGCTGAAAGCTATACCAGACTTAAGCAGTATGACAAGGCTATTGACGATATTATTAAAGCTTTGGATATTGATGGAGATAATAAAGCATTTCATTTAATGCAGCAGGTAGCAGATTCTGCAATGGTTCCATTAGTAGCAAAACTGAAGGTACAATCCGTCAAAAATCCCAATAATGAGTATTGGCTTTATTGTTTAGGCGTTGTGCATGAACATACGGATGCTTATAAGAAAGCCATAGAATATTATACTAGTTGCTATGAGAAAGAAGCTTCTGATGTAATATCCTACCGTATCTCTCAATGTTACAGCAACATGGGAGATTTCACCTCTGCATTGAAACATATTGATAATGCGATTGCATTGGACTCTACTGATTATGATTATGTAATGGAAAAAGCAAACCTTCTATATGAATCCGGGAATGCTAAAGATGCCATAATAGAGTTAGGTAAATATATTAGCCACCAACCAGATTATTTTGGAGGATATTATCGCCGTGGCTGGTTTAAGGACAATAGCGAAGACACAGATGGAGCTATTGAAGATTATACAATGGCTATAGTATTGCAACCGGATTACGCATACGCTTACTTGGGACGTGGAGATATGTATGCTTTAAAAGGAAATAAAAAATCCTCAGAGGCAGACTATAAAAAAGTAGTCGAGCTTGACACTATTCCCAATAATAGTTCTTGTGCGCAATATGCCTATTGGTGTTTAGGACAAAAAGAAAAAGCTATTGAATTTATGGATAAAGTGATAACCAATGATCCGGATAATGCAGGCAACTATTATGACGCAGCTTGTTTACATTCAAGAATGGGTGAATTAGATAAGTCTGTATATTTTTTACAAATTGCGCTAGAAAAAGGATATCGCCGTTTTGCCCATCTTGAAATGGATGACGATTTGAATGCAATAAGGGAATTACCAAAATACAAAGAGCTGATTCAACAATATAAAAATATTTTTGAATCTGAGATAGATGATAAAATGCAAGATACTTCCGTATATGAGGAACAAACCGTAGAAATACCGTTTTCAAAAGAAGACGGTGTTTGTAAGGTAAAATGTGCTATCAATGACCTGCCTTTATATTTCGTGTTTGATACGGGAGCATCAGATGTTTCTCTTTCATCTGTTGAAGCAACTTTTATGATGAAAAACGGATATTTGAAATCATCTGATGTCATAGGAAAACAAAATTATATGATGGCTAATGGGGAGATAAATGCAGGTACAGTCATTAATCTCCGCAATGTTAATTTCGGAGGATTAGATTTGAACAATATACGTGCTTCTGTAGTACATAATCAAACAGCCCCGCTTTTGTTAGGACAATCAATCCTTGGGCGTTTGGGAAATATTGAAATCGACAATACGAGAAGAGTTTTAAGGATAACATATAAAAAGAAAGTTGAGGGAGACAGATGAAACAAGAAATCAATAGGTTAAAAGTTGTATTGGCTGAGAAAAAAAGGACTAATCGTTGGTTAGCAACTCAATTAGGAAAAAATGAAGCCACCATATCCAAATGGTGTACGAATACGACTCAGCCAAGTTTGGATGATTTAGTCGCCATCGCAAGATGTTTGGAAGTCGATACAAAAGATTTACTCCATTCAATAACTGAATAATTAACGTAGATACCACCTGTTTTGGGGTGGTATTTTACTTTAGAGTCAAATAACCATTACACAATAAAGTATTTGGATTTGAAAATTCGCTATTTTTGTATAAAGATTTAAGACACTAACGATATGACCTCAGCAAGATACAAAGAATATATTTCAAAATACAATTTAAGGCGATTTGTTGATGCGCATCGTCAAATATACAGCTCTGCTTTGAATGAGATTCGATCCGGCGAGAAGCAATCGCATTGGATGTGGTATATATTTCCACAGTTTCGAGGACTTGGGCATAGTCGCAATGCTGAATATTATGGTATTGCAGACCGTGATGAAGCAGTAATGTTTCTACATCATCCTCTGTTAGGCAGAAACCTCCATGAAATCACAATGGCAATGCTTACCATTGACGAAAAATCTGCCGAGGAAATTTTAGGTGGAATAGATGCCTTGAAGTTCCGCTCATCGATGACACTTTTCGACAACATATGCCCTAACGATATTTTCTCTGATGCCTTACAGAAGTATTACGATGGTAAAGTTGATGAACATACATTGGAAATGTTGCAAACAGGTAAAGTCGGGAACGAGCAGCTTATTTCAGGAGGAATTATAGGTGCTATAATCGGAGATATTGTCGGCTCATTTTATGAATCTCGCTATCGTAATCCAAAATCAACAAATATAGCTTTGTTTACAGAAGGAAGTCGTTTTACCGATGATACTGTAATGTCTCTTGCGGTTGCAGACTGGTTATTAAGTGGCGAACTTCTACAAAAAACCATGCCTGATTGGGGATTAAAATTTCCTCATAGAGGATATGGTGGTATGTTTTATAAGTGGTTGTATATCAATAAAGCCAAAGAACCATACAATAGTTTCGGGAATGGTGCAGGTATGCGTGTAAGCCCTTGCGGTTATTATGCCACTTCGATTGAAGAAGCACTTGACCTCGCAAAGCAATCTGCTGAAGTCACTCACAATCATCCGGAAGGAATAAAAGGTGCACAAGCAATTGCTTCAGCAATCTTCTTGGCTCGCCAACATAAATCAAAGGATGAGATTTGTAAATATATTGAGCAGAACTTTGGCTACAATCTTCATCGCTCATGTGATGAAATACGTCCGACATATCAGTTTGACGTAACTTGTCAAGGTTCATGCCCGGAAGCGATAATCGCCTTCTTGGATAGTCACGATTACGAATCTGCTATCCGGCTTGCAGTATCCTTGGGTGGTGACAGTGATACAATCGCCTGCATGACAGGCGGCATTGCCGCTGCCTATTATGGCATCCCCTCATGGCTTGTTAAGTATGTTACGGTTGAGTTTCTGCCTCAGTATATCCGGGATATAATAGCGAAATTTGATAAAGTGTGTGCAGAACGCATTGCTATACAATCGAAATTTGACAATAAAGAAACGAATAGATAACACAAATCGAACTCTTTTGAAAAAGTATTATTGTTTATGCAGGATGATATCATAGTCAAATTGATTGTAATAACATGGAGGATTTGTAGATGGTTCTTTTTACAAATCATTCTCATGTTCTTGATGCCATATTTGTGGGCTGACCACTATAATGGCGAGACAATTTGTTTAATGCTACTTTACACAGCTTTATATGCAATATACTGGGAAACCGTACCGAAAGATAAAAGATTACGTTGGCTGTTTTTACCATATTTCATGTATTCCGGCATAGCCATTTTGTTTTGTGGCTTGATTAAAACTTGGAATGTATCTGTATGGTATTCCTTTTTATTGCCCATATATGGCGCAACTTGTGTAATTCTTGCGAAAATTTGTGGAAAGCAGATTAGAAGAATTCGGAAGAAATACAAACTTGGCAAAATAATAACATATACTGCAGTTCTCTTGTTTTTTGTCGCGCTGAAATCCATCTCCGTTTCATGGGAATGTTCAAAACGAAATTCTTTTGAAAAGGAAGACATTTTGGCGAGGAAAGATTACTTACTGGGTAAATTGATGGTAAATCCACAGGTAGTCCTGAACGAAATGCCTGCTGCAATAGGAACACAATTTCAGGGAGAGTGGGCATTGTATTCTTGTTCCATGTTGTCCGCGGCATTGGTAAACATATCCCAATTATATCCAGAAACAAAAGCCAGGAACATTCAACTCATTGACAGTCTCATCAATATTGTAATGTCTCCCGAACTTCGCTATTATGATACAATGCGATGGTATGAAGATCCATTGGAATCTTTGGACGGCGATGAAAGCCATATATCCTATCTCAGTCACTTGGCTTGGATGATTTGCGGCTACAAACAAATCGGAGGTGATTCAAAGTACGATAAGTTATTGTTATCTTTGTGTAGTACAATGAATAGAAGACTTCTTAATCGAAGTTCCTTGAATTTGCCCACTTACCCCGGAGAGTCAATCTACATTCCGGATATGCTTGTTGCCATTGTCGCTCTAAATCAATATGCAGACATGAATAATGGTAAATACCGTAGCACTGTCAAAAAATGGATAAAACGAGCACAAAAAGAATGGATTGATGACAAAACCGGTTTGTTGGTTTCATTCCTTCAGGAGAATGGAAACCAGTACGAAGAAGTTCCAGTTAAAGGTTCATATTCAGCTTTAAACTGCTACTATCTGACTTTTATAGATGAAACTTTTGCCAAGCAACAATATGAAACGCTCAAATCATTGTTTTGGAAAGACGGTGTTATTTCCGGACTAAAAGAATACTATGACAGAACCTGCTATTTGGGGTTGGATATAGATGCCGGACCAATTTTATTTGAATTAAGTCCATCAGGCACTGCATTCATGACTGGAGCTGCGACCTATTTTAATGATTTAAAAACGAGAAATGATATTTTGACAACAGCTGAGATTGCAGGTCATACCGTTAGGCTAAATTGTAAACGTCATTATCTTTTGACTAATGTAGCTTTAGTTGGTGAAGCTATTATGTTGGCTATGCGAACACATTTCAAATAATATTTTTGACTAACTCCATCACACAAGACTCTTTAACAGAGTTGATATAATCAAGGAAAATCCTGGGATTGACATATTCTCTTTTTTGACGTATGGTAATGTGCAAATGCTCCCCAGTGCTGCGCCCTGTGTTACCGGTGATTCCAACAACATCACCCGACAGAACGTCCTGCCCCTGTGATACGGAGATTTGAGACAGGTGGCAATAACTAACGGTGAAGTTTCCGTGCCGGAGAGTGACATATTTCCCGGACACTTTATCCTGTCCAACAGCAATGACTCTCCCCTGCATCATGGCAAACACCTTGGCACTCCGGGCATGGAGGTCAATGCCATTGTGAAACTTTCTTTTTCCCGTAAACGGGTCTTTGCGATAACCGTAAGGTGAATTGACCTTGATATGTGAGAGCGGATAGCATACGCTTAGATAGCGTGCTACCTGCTCTTTCTTTTTTGTGTCCGCACTTGACAATGAAACCTTGTCGGGTACGGACTTCTCGTTTTCAGAGGTGATGCTTTCGGGTGTCACCTCTGCTTTGTTTGTCGTCCGGGTGGGATTTTCAACAGTGACTTTATAGCGATTACCCGGACAGGAAACCGTGTTGAACTGCGCTTTCACATGGTTCCCGGATAATAACAAAAGAAGGGCTATAACGATTCGTGTATTACTCATAGATGCAAATGTAGGAACAGTTCTCCGACCATGCCAAAAGATGTCTTGATTTACCTCCAAAATATAACATTAAATAAGCTTAGAGTATGAATACTGCATTATAATCATACTTAAAGCATAAATAAATACAAATAATCAAGCTATTTAGAACTACGCAAATTGAAGTATGAACAATAGTATATACCTTTGCCAAAGTATAATCAAAATATCATATTAAAGTATGAAACAAGTACGATTTGAATTTGAAGAACTGCCTTACGAAACTCTCTCGCAGTTCGGACTCACACGGGAAATGATTGAAGACCTTCCTATGCACATTTTGGAAAAACTCAGCCACGGCAGGCACTCGCCTGTACTTCCCATCAAGGTAAACGATGATAACGGAAACACGGTCACCGACCGTAGCCGATTCGCTTTCGTGCGCAAGGAAAACGGAGAAGCCGATGTCGTGTTCTACCCGGTGCTGAAGAAATCCTCCTTGGAGAAGTACAGCGAGGAACAACAGAAGCAGCTCCGTTCCGGCAAAGTCATTCTTGCCGACACGGTAACGGCTGACGGGCGAAAGACAAAAGCATTCGTGCAGATCGATACCGAGACCAATCAGGTCATGTCCGTCCCCACGCAGGTCATCGCCCGGAACCTCCAGGTGATGGCAGAAGAACTGAAACTCAGCAATGCCGAAATCAAGGTGATGCAGCAGGGCGAACCGCTGACCTTTGTGATGCAAGACGAGCCTGTAACAGTCGGCATCAGCCTGCACGAGAAGGACGGTATCCGCTTCTGCCAGGGAGACACCAAAAAATGGAGCGAGCAGACCAAAAGAGAATGGGACAAATACACCTTCGGCTGTTACGGTTGCTGGATGATGGACGATGACGGCAATCTCGACTATATCCCGGAAGAGCAATACACGGAAGAACTCTGGAACGAGCAGAAAAAGAGTGCCCAACGCAATATGGGTGCAGGACTTCACAAGTAAAACCTTTCAAACACTGTAATTATGGCACAAAACACCTATTATCCCGAAGAAGTGCTCATCGAGAAGATGGAGCGCGGAGAATACGGCTGGCTGGATTACGTCAACCACTTTTCTGCCGAATGGCAGGAAGAACTGGTGGAATACTGCAAGGCGCACTCGCTCACGATTGACGATACGGCAGCCGAGCAATTCGTCCACTACAAGAGTGAACAATTAGAAGCCGCCATGGAAAGCGGTGAAGCATAAACACGGACTATGGCAATACGAACCAACACAAACCCGATGAGACCGGACTTGCAACCCGAAATGCGTGCTCTTTTGATGCGCAACGGTATGCAAGCCCATATCGTACCTGTGGGTGACAGCTACCAGTTGGTAGTACAGGGGCACGATTCCCCACTGTTACGATACCCCATCAGCAGGCAGCAGATGCAGGCCCTGACCGACTGGGGAACGAACCATGCCAACAAGAAAGCCTACGAGACCTTCACGGACATCGTAAAGGACGATTTTGATATGCCCCGCAACTTCGTCCACGCTCGCAACGCCAACGGTCGTGTGGCAATGGGACTTCACGGCTACCGTATCGGCATCGGTGAGTATGGCAGGGTCAGCAGGTACGGTATGCCACCCCCTTTCCTCGGATGGACTCCCAGACAGCAGGAAGGCTATCACTTGCGCAGGGTCGGCGGCCGGCTTTTCTATGCAGGTACGCCTATGGTGGCAGAACGCCCGGACGGACGAATGAAACCCGGTGAAATGCAATCCGGCGGTTACGGATTCTACTACAAAGGGCATCGGCAACCACAAGAGCAGGTACAGCCAGTCCAACAGGATGTCTTGCAGGATTTGCAGGCAGTCATCACCCCGATGGTAAACAAGCCAAGAAGCGAAGAACCGGCAAAGCCTTACAAGGAGCTGATTACCTCACCCGTCTATTTCTCCAATGAGAAGTGGCAGGAATGCCTTTCGTCACACGGCATCATCGTGGATACGGAAGCCGGTACACTGACCGTACAGTCGGAGAAAGTCAGTGCCGATATGGTCTATGACCTGACAGAAGAGGAATTATCCGCACTGACCTCCAATTCCATTGAAGAGCATCCGGTTGAGAAACGCCTGGAGATTCTGAACAATGTCATTCAAAATGACTATTCCGATAAAGTCACATTGGAATCGCTGAACAGCAAGGAGCGCATCAGCATTGTCCTGCACCCCGAAGTGGAGCAGGATCTGGCTATGCGTAACCGACAGGAACAGGACTTGCTCCTGCCCTTGGAATCCGATAACAGCCTTGCACCGCACTCTACCGAACAGACCGTACTGCAAGAAGACGAACATATCATCAGAGAGCCACAAGAAGGAGCCTTGATTGACGGACGGGACTTGTCATACATCAACGAAAACAAAGGCTGGTACCGGGAAGGAGAACACGGACGTGAGGTGGAAGTGGAAGCCATCGCCGTACAACCGGCAGAAACAGAGGGCAAATACAAGATGACCGCCATTATCAACGGAGAACCCATCACCCATGAAATCAGCCAGAAACAGTACGACAAGTTCCTGGCAGTCGATGACTACCACCGCATGAAGCTCTTTTCCAAGATATTCAACGAAGTGGATATGAAGACCCGTCCCGAAATGAGCAGCGGATTGGGGACAAAGATATTCGCCGCACTTGCCGCAGGTGCGGTAGTGCTGTCGGATGTCGCCCACGGGCTTCACCATCCCTGTCCAGAATTTTACGGAGAGCGTTTCAGTTCGGCACCCCGTCCTTATTTCAAGCCGGGAGTGGACTCGCCGACGGATGTGGCAGCAAGGAACTTTGAAGCGCAGATGAACAAGGAGGTGGCAGAGATGCGCAGAGGATTTTAAGGAATAAAAGGAACACGGAAATGGCAAACGGAGAACTGACATACGATGACTTCCTGCAACGGCTGGACATTCAGGATATACTGATGGACGCAGGCTATCACCTGAACAAGCGTGACGGCTTGCGTTATCCGTCCTATATCCGCACGGACAGCAACGGCACACGCATCCGGGGTGACAAGTTCATCGTCACACCGAACGGCAAATGCTGTTTCCAGCCACCACAGCAAAAGCTCTATAATATCATATCCTTTATCAAGGCATTCCCGGAGAAGTTTGCGGAACACCGGAACGGCGTCTCTCCCGACAGGTTGGTCAACCTTGTCTGCAACAGGCTGCTGAACCAGCCCATCAATGACAGACCTTTGCGCATCATCCAACCCAGACGGGAGAACACTCCGTTCAGGCTGGATGATTACGACATCCACCGTTTTGACGTAAACGACCGGGAGACCCACAAACGTTTTTATCCCTACTTCAAGAACCGTGGCATCGACATCTTCACACAACGGGCTTTTGCCGACCATTTCTTTCTGGCTACCAGACACCGTTCAGACGGTTTGGCGTATGCCAACCTTGCCTTTCCGCTGGTACTTCCCAAAGAGCCGGACAAGATTGCAGGACTGGAGGAACGAGGCCGTCCCAAGATGGACGGTAGCGGAAGTTACAAGGGCAAAGCCGAGGGCAGCAACAGCAGCGAGGGCTTATGGATAGCCAATTTCAGCGGTGAGCCTTTGCAAAAGGCAGGCGGCGTTGCGTGGTTTGAAAGTGCCTACGACGCAATGGCTTTCTACCAGATACACAGGAATGGTTTTCGGGACAACCCTGACCTTTCCAAGAAAAGCGTGTTCGTCTCCACGGGCGGCACTCCCACCGATATGCAGATTCGCGGTATGCTTTCCGTCACTCCAGATATAAACCACTACTTGTGTTTCGACAACGACAGTGCCGGGCGTGAGTTCGTGAAGAAGTTCCAAGCCGTAGCGGAATCCATGCACATCAAATCCGACCGTATAAAAGTCTTTCCCTTAATGCCCTGTTACAAGGACTGGAACGACGCCCTGCTTGGTAAGACAAGCGAAGAATACCTTGACAGCATCAAGGACGCGATTGTCCCATTGAGGGCACCACTCGGTACCACAGGGTATGCAACCGACAAGGAAGAAGAACACCGACAACCAAATATACACAGATAAGAGCCATGCAACAACCGATATACAGAGAGATTTCGCTACGACCGCAAACGGCACAGTTCTTCATTGACGAACTGCCCTTGCTGTTGCTTTGTCCCGTGGGACTGGTCTATGGAGGAATGGAGAACGCCCCTCTTGCATCTATCGCCACCCTCCTTGCCGTTCTCCTTTCCCTCATTTTGATTTACCGGCTTATATACCTGAAACGCATACGCTATCACGTCGGTAGCGAACAGCTGACTGCCGAGCATGGCGTGTTCCAACGCAGTATCGGTTACATCGAATTGTACCGTGTGGTGGACTTCCACGAACAGCAGAGCTTGTTGCAGCAGATTTTCGGGTTAAAAACTATCACGGTGTTGTCTATGGACAGGACCACGCCCAAGCTGGAATTGACAGGTCTGCCCAAACGAATCAATATCGTGGATATTATCAGGGAATGTGTTGAGTTTAACAAAAAAAGAAAAGGCATTTATGAAATCACCAATCATTAAAATAGCGATGCTCCTATTCGGCATCATCTTGTCTGTCACGGCGAAGGCGCAGATTGTCACGACCAATCCGTTGGAATATGTGGCATTGGCAGAAGGCAACGAATTGATTCTCGGCAAAGTCAAAGACCAGATGGACGGGCAGAAGAAAACCGCCCTTTTGCAGAATACTATTGCCGCAGAGTTCGAACAGATGCGCCAGTGGGAGAAGAAATACAACAGCTACCTTAAAACGGCAAGCGGTTTCGCATCCTCGCTGAAAGCCTGTACCCACCTGTACAATGACGGTGTGAGGATTTTTATCTCGCTATGCAAGTTGAAGAAAGCCATCAGCGACAATCCACAGGGTATTGTCGCCGCAATGAGCATGAACAACCTGTATATCGAGACCGCAACCGAACTGGTGACGGTATTCTCCCTGCTCCGTGATGCCGTGGCAAAGGGAGGCAAGGAGAATATGCTTACGGGAGCGGAACGGAGCCAGACCCTATGGGCATTGAACGACCAACTGTCCGCATTCCAAAAGAAACTCAACCTGCTTTACCTGAGCATCAGGACTTACACGATGACTGAGGTGTGGAACAACGTGACGGCAGGTATGCTGGACAGGAACAATGGTGAAGTGGCACGAATGGCAATGAACAGGTGGCGCAGGGCAGCAACGGTAAGATAAAAAGATGGAGGAAAGAGAAAATGAGACGGGCAATCTTTATCATAATCACATTGCTGTGCATAGGCGTGAAAGTCCACGCGCAGATAGACCCCACCCTTGCCGGAATGGTTCTCATCTATACCGAAAAGGCAAAGAAAACCTTGAAGAACCAGGAAAAAGTCATGCTGCTCCAAACCACCGGCCACATCTGGACAAAGGAAGAGGTGGAAGCCGTCACCGACTTGCAGAGGGAGTTCAACGACTATCTGGATTCGTTCCGTTCGGTTGTCAGCTATGCCGCACAGATATACGGCTTCTATCACGAGATAACCCATCTCACGGAAAACATGGGAGAGTTCACCGGGCAACTCAGGAAAAGTCCGGCCAATGCCGTGGCAGTAGCACTCTCCACGAACCGGAACAAGATATACCGGGAACTGATATACAACTCCGTGGAGATTGTCAATGACATACGCACGGTCTGCCTGTCAGACAACAAGATGACGGAGAAACAGCGGATGGAAATCGTGTTCGGAATCCGTCCCAAGCTGCAACTGATGAACAAAAAGCTGCGACGGCTGACCATGGCGGTGAAATACACCTCGATGGGTGACGTGTGGGCAGAAATCACGGAACGGGAACAACCCAAAGCCAACAAAGCAGAGATAGCCAGGTCTGCCATGAAACGGTGGAAACGAAGCGGAAAGGCCGGCGCTTTTTAACATAACGAGAATATAAAAACAAAAAGATATGGGATTCTGGAGTTCATTATTAAAGACAGGCGGCAAAGCCGCAGGAGCGACAGGCAAAGCCGTTGGCGGAGTCGTATTGCACCCATCACAGACCTTGCGAGGGGCAGGAAGCGCATTGAAGACGGCAACCGTAGGAGCCGCGGCCGGATATGTCGGCTGGGAGAAACTGACCACCGACAAGAGCGTGGTGCGCATCGTGAGCGATGCCGTCATCGGAGAAGATACCACCAACGCCATCAGCGGCACGGCGAAAGCGGCTACCGAAACGGTAAACAAACTTACCGGCAAAGCCGAACAGACTTTTGACAGCGTGAGCCAGGCGTCAAGTTCGCTCTCTTCCACGCTCGATGGAGCGTCCAATTTTTTAAGCGGTGTTTCCAACGGGAATGCCGGGAATATGTTAGGCAACTTTTTCAGCAACCTCGCGCATGGCAAAGTATCGGGATTAAGCATAGTCGGATTGATTGCCGGGGCATTCCTCGTGTTCGGACGTACAGGCTGGCTCGGCAAGATAGCCGGTATCTTCTTGACCATGATGATGATTGGCAACAACACCCAACGCCAGCAAGAAGCGTCCGTTACCGTCAATCAGCGTCAAGCCCGTCCACAGCAGGAACAGGAGGAACAGACCCATAGCGGAGGAATGAGAAGATAAGACAGTCATAACACAACAATATTCTACAAATGAAATACACGGAAGAAATGATTCTACAGTCCCCAAGTGGCTATTGTATGCCCTTTGAGGAAGAAAAGAATAAAGAAGTAGCCTTGTCAAAAGGCTACGGAGAACTGAAAGATGCCGTCACCGGAGATACATCCTTTCATCACGGCATAAACTTCCATGCCAGTCACCGCCCTTTGGCGGCAGTGGCCAGCGGTGTCGTGTCAAGTATCGGTACGGACAAAGAGCATGGTGTATATATTGTCATACGCTACGGCAAATACGAAGTGACCTATGCGCATCTTGCTAATATATTCATCCGTTTCGGACAAAAGGTAAAAGCAGGTCAGACGGTAGCCATCAGTGGAAACGACCTTCACATGGAAGTGGCGTTTGACGGCGAGGAACTGAATCCGATAGAGTTCCTGACCATGCTTTACGGCAATATCCAGGCACTCGGCAAATCGGGACACGGTGCGGCACACGAGTTCACTCCGTTTGACGGTGAGATTAAAACCAGGTACGACCGTGACATGGAGGAAATCGAGGAACTGATGCTCCGGTTCCTTCCCGTCTATATGGAAGACCTGTTCCGTGGCGAGTACATCGTACCCGAATATACAGAACAGTCCCTGCGTAATGTGTTCACCGTGGGAGCGGCCAAAAACTACTTCTTTGAGTCGATGCCGAGCATGGCGAACCCTTTGGGCATAGGCAGCCGTGCCTTGCCTTTGGCGGGCAAGGTACAGAATCTCCTGATAGCGGATTTTCTGAATTATCTCGCTCTCAGACATAATGTCTATCTCTCCACCATGAGCGAGGAAGTAAAAAAAAACTTCAATCCGAGGCAGTAGCCGGCAGTGGCATTATCGACCCGTTGTCGGAACTGGAGATAGACGTACAGAGCTTCGATATTCCGAGAATGGTGTCCGTCTATCCCGACCGTGCCGGAGTCCGATGGTGGACGAAAGCATGGTTCAATAACCGGGAGGAAGGCGAACATTCCGTAGAAATCGACCGGATGGCCGCCATCCGTTTCATTCAGGACCGGATAGAAAAGGATGAATGGCTGGAAGAGTTCTTCCCCAAGCAGATGGAGATATACCACAACGCCATAGAACAAACCAAGGAACAACTGTTGAACCAATTGAATTATTAGCAGATGGGTGAAATCAAGCATACAGCACGCTTTGCGGAAATAGAAAAGGTACTTAGTGACTATTTTGATTGTCACCTTGCACCTGTCATGCTAGACACGCAGAACTATCTCAACCGCAAACAAGCGGAGGAAATGGCAGCATATTCCACCAGTGCAGCCGGCATCCTCGGTTCTATGGCGGCAGCCGGTAATCCGATGATAGATCCGTACCAGACACTGAAAGTGACCGGGGAATGGAACTCCAAGACCACGGAGGACTATCTGGAAATGTGCAGGGAGAAGATTGCAAACAATAAGGAGATACAGTCAGACCTCGCATTGTTGGCAAACGAGTGGCGCACAGCCGTGGTGGATGAAATCGGCAGGGAAAGATATGATGAACTGTCCGGGCAATTAGGTGGCGACCTCGCTTACGCATATACGGAATACCGTATCGGAGAGTTGATGATGGGCAAGATGGTCAAAGACAATATGCCCAAGTCTTCCGCTGAATACATCATGCGCAAGGCGGCACAGAACACGCTTTTCGGACTGTCGTACACATTGAACCAGTCACCGCTTGCCGCAGAAATCGAGCAACGTGGGGAAGCAGCCTACAAACCGTCCAAACTAGAAAAAGGGACAGGCAAAGTCATCGGTGCAAGCATCGATGCCATATCACTCGGCGGTGCGGGAAGCTGGGCGAGCTTCGCCAAATTTGTCGGGGCTGACCTGGCATTTTCAGCACTGACTTCCTCCAAGGACAAAACAGAAAACACAGCATCCGTTGAAGATTGCATCAGCAAGGGCGTATTCGGAAGTGAGAGGAATGTCTTTGACAGATTCCGTAAAGAAGCCAATGAAATTCGAGTCAATGACAATCCTTATATCATCGCCACCAATGAACGGCTGACCAAGAAGATTCCCGTACAGAGTTTTGATTTCAGGGACTGGATGAGCCATAACGCCCAAGCGAAAATGCCGTTTGATTTTATTGCCGGCCAAAAGATAAAAGATGAGCGATACAAGGATATTCCGATGGTCATCGCTCCGGAATACATGGAAACTTATTTGCAGGATATGGAGAAGAAAGAAGAGGTTAAAGGTCAATCCGCGCTTGCAAGCAATCCGGGACAATCGGGAAACATCCATACCGCACAATCTGTCCAACAAGCCAATGAAACGGAAACGACGGAAGAATCAAGGGAAGAAACAGCCATTGAATCAGGACAGAACCGACAGGCAGGACAGCAAACCGCCAATGCCAACGAAAACGGCTGGGGCGATTTTTTCTCAACCTTGGGATTGAGTGGCATGGGAGACATAAGCAAAAATTTGGGTTATGTGCTTGCCATGTTACCGGATATTCTGGTGGGTATGTTTACGGGCAGGGCAAAATCATTGGATTTGGGAGACAATGTACTGCCTATCGCCAGCATCGTCGCCGGCATATTCATTAAGAATCCTATTCTCAAAATGATGATGATCGGACTGGGCGGTGCCAATTTGTTGAACAAGGCAGGACACGAGGCATTAGGATGGAAACGGAATGAAGATAACGGTTTGAATACAGGAAACCGTTCCGTCCGATACCGGGTCTATGCGGACGAACCGCTGAATCCACGGATTTCCGGCCCGATACTGCAAGGGAACAACCTTATCGCAACCATAGACCATGTACCCTGCACCATCCAGTTGCCTGAAAAAGTGGTGTCAGCTTACAATGCCGGGGCATTGCCGCTTAATACCCTTGCCAATGCCATCCTTGCCAAGAGCGACCATACCCAGCAACTGATGTCGCAGAATTACGAAGAGAACGACAGGGAAACGATTGTGCGTACCAGAGGAATACAATAAAACAGCAACAGATATGAAAGAGAAATCACAGTTTGAGAAAAATGCCGCCGACAAACAAGTGGAACTGCTCTCCGGAGCGTTAAACGGAACGGTCAGCGCGGGCGGCCACTGGCTCAATGCCACAGGAAAGGGCTATCCCAAGTTTTATCCGGCAGGCGTGGCGGTCAGTCCGTTCAACGCCCTGTTCATGGCTCTGCACTCGGATAAGCACGGATGCAAGAGCAACCTCTTCACCTTATATAGCGAAGCAAAGGCAAGAGGCGAATCCGTCAAGGAACACGAAAAAGGAGTACCGTTCCTGTTCTATAACTGGAACAAGTATGTGAACAGGAACAATCCCAACGAGGTCATATCAAGGGATGACTACCAAAAACTTTCTCCCGAAGAGAAGAACCGATACAAAGGCGTCCACAACAGGGAGATACGCACATTGTTCAATATCGACCAGACTTTGCTACCCCACGTTGACAGGAAAGCATACGATGACGCATTGGCAAAATACGGCAACAGTGTCGAGCAAGGATTCGGAGAAAAGGAATTGCGTGAGCTCAGGCCGAAATTCAATGCCTTTGTACAATCTATTTCGAGAAATCTGGCACCGATTCGCACGGATGGCAGTGGTGTGGCGCATTATGACAGCCAGAAAGATGCGATATATATTCCACGACAAAAGGATTTCGCACATTACACCGATTACGCACAGGAAACCCTTCGGCAAATCATAGCAGCCACCGGACACCAGCAACGCCTTGCCCGTGAGGGAATGGTGATGAAAAACGGGATTCCCCCAACAGAGGATGCCGTCAAGCAGGAACGGCTGATTGCCGAAATCGCTTCGGGTATCAAGATGCTGGAAATGGGACTTCCGGCCCGGTTGTCGGACGAGAGTGTCAAACTGGTGGATTATTGGAACCGTGAACTGAAAGAGAACCCTTGTCTGATAGATGCCATCGAGAGTGATGTGAACAATGCGCTGGAAGTGATACGCAAAGCGGAACGGGGCGATAAAATCGAGTATGCCACCTATCGCAACCACCGCCAGACAGAACAGATGCGGGAGCAAATGCCCAAGCATTTCTTCGTGGCTGACGAAATCAAGAAGCATCCCGACAAGGAAAACAAGACCATTGTCCTGGTCATCGACAAACAAGGCAAGAGTGCCGATGTGATACTCCCTGCCGGGGCTTCCTTGGAGGTGAACAACGAGATCAAGGGAATGAGCAAACAGCGCATACAAAGCGCATTGGAGAAAAGCGGCATTGAAAACGTGCGTTTCTATAATCCGGACGGCGCGTTGGGCTACCGTCCCGATGACCGTTACTTCGCCGAAAAGCAGATAGAGGTGGCGCGTCTAAAAAACTGGGCATTGGAAACACTCTCCACCATCGATGCGCACCCTGCGGTGAAGCAAGCTGACAAACCCTGGTTTGAGAAGATACAGATGGTACAGGATGACAAGAATCGCTGGGCTTTATTCATCAAGCCGGAAGGGAAAGCCGGTTACAGCGTCTATCCCGAAAAGGATGACCTGAACCGTTTCTTCACCACGCTGAAACAGTCATTGGATAATATAGACAAGGTGCGTGGAGAACTGGCCAGAAAATACTATGCCCTTGCCGAGAGCAAGCCGGATCTAAAAGTGGACCTGTTCCACACAGCAGATGAAAGCATCGACTTGAACCGCATACAACGAGTGGCCGTGTTCAAGACAAAGAACGGGGCGATACTCTGCGCTCCCACCATTGACAACCGGAAGCCGCAGCCCCGAAGCGTCACACCACAGCAATGGCAACGGATGTGGGTCGCCGAGGACAGGAACTGTTTCAAACAACATCTGGCGGCAACGCTTTTCGCGGACGTGCTGAACAAGAGCCACGCACAGGAACAGACCTCTTCCGAAAAACAGGAGTCGGAAGTGGAAACGAAAATCAGCCGTGACGAGGAAATCAAGCACGACCAGCCTAAAGAGGAAGTTGAAGAAGAGGAAGAGGTTTCAAAAGGAATGCACCGATAAACAGACAAAGCAATGAGCAAGAATAAAGAATACGCGGAGAAATACGCCGAGTTTGCGATGGAACAGATGCGCAAATACGGCATCCCGGCTTCCGTGACCTTGGCACAGGGCATACTGGAGAGCAGCAACGGGCAAAGCCGTCTGTCTCTGAACGAGAACAACCATTTCGGTATCAAAGCCACTCCGGGATGGATTGCGCAAGGTGGCAAATATGGCATTTACACCGATGACAAGCCCAACGAGAAGTTTTGCAGCTACGACAGCGTGGGCGATTCTTACGAGCATCACTCCAAATTCCTTGTAGAGAACAAACGGTACGCGGAATGTTTTGACCTGTCTCCTGACGATTACAAGGGTTGGACGGAAGGACTTGCCAAGGCCGGGTATGCAAGTGGCGGCAATTATGCCCAAAGTCTGCAAAAAATCATTGAAGCAAACGGGCTGCAGAAGTATGACCGGATGGTTATGACCGAAATGAAGGCAAAAGGACTGGAAACAGGAACCGGACAAGCGGTTACGACAAACGCCTATTCATTCCCGGTCGAGCGCGAAGAGTTCCTGTTTGTCACTTCACCGTTCGGAATGCGTACCGACCCCACGGATGCTGACAAACAGCAAATGCACAAGGGTATGGACATCCGCTGTAAGGGCGATGCGGTGTTGGCGACTGAGAACAACGGCAAGGTGGTGGCCGTCAACCACAACGCAAATACCGCCGGTGGGAAGTCTGTCACCATCGAATATCCAAGGAGTGACGGGAGCAAGGTGCAGAACACCTATTTGCACCTGTCTTCTGTCAATGTCAAGGTGGGTGACAAGGTGCAAGCCGGGCAGAGACTCGGTATGTCAGGCAACACCGGCACACGGACTACGGGCGAACACCTGCATTTCGGAGTGGCACAGATTACCGCTGACGGACAAAAACGAGACATTGATCCTGCAATCTATCTGGCAGACATTGCCCAAAAGGGAAACATCAAGCTGCAAGCCTTACATAATGGCAACGATCTGTTGGCTAAATACCAAACGGAGGTTACTGCCACTCCCCAGGAAACAAAATCACAAAGTCCTGAAGAGTGGATGAAGAAACTGTTATCCTCGGAGGACAGCGGTGTCAGACTTTCAGGAACGAATGACCCGATTATGGATATGGTGGTCAAAGCCTTTTCCTCGCTGATGATGCTGGCGGTAGTCATTGACAACAAGAACGAGGAGGAACAGAAAGAAGCCATTTCTGAAATGGCAGGTAGCCGGAAGGTGGAACTGACTTCATTGTTGCCCCACATGAAAAGCTGTGCCCTTGTCATCGGAGAGAACAACAAAGCCGTATTGCAGGCAGACAACGGTATCGTGCAAGTCTCACGGGAACTCAGTACCGTTGAGTTGAGCCGGCTGTCCACAACTTTGAATAATCCTGAACTCTCGGAGGAAAGCAAACGGATGCGTGTGGCAGGAATGGTCAATGCCATTGTCCTTTCACAACAGGTTTCACAAAACTTCGAGCAGGGAATGTCAGAACAGCAGAGCCAGAACGAACAAATCAGAAGATAATGAAACGCGTGATGATGGAAATAGGATTGTTGGTCGTCGGGCTGTCCTTTGCAGGACTGCACACCCTTGTATGCTACCGATTGTTCGGTCTGGTGGCGACACTCGTGATTGTGGGTGTGCAGGTTGTCATTGCGTCAGGGATAGTCTGGATTAAAATCCGTGCGCCCGATTAAAGACGGAACGTATATGCGGGTAGTTCACATTTAATAGGATATTCCGGTCAAATGGTCTTGGTTAAAATAAAACTACAAGCAATATGATTAAGTGTAACGTAACAGTGTGCGGAACCATCAGCAAGGCGGCTGTAGTGCGCACCAACAATGAGAACAAGGCTTTCACGGCATTTGCCGTAAATTGCGTGATTCCGGCAAGAAACGGTATCGACAAAACAGTGGAAATCTCTGTCGCCAAGGATGGGGAGGAATACAACCGGGCTGACTATACCGTAGGCAAGAGAGTGGAAATTTCCGGTGTGTTGACTTTCAAGAAGCGTGGAGACAATCTCTATTTCAATATGTCGGCTTCATCGGTCAACCTTACCGTGGCTTCAAACGAGGATTCCATTAAGGGCGAAATGCTCTTCCGTGGAAAGACAGGCAAGAACATCGAAGAGAAGACAGACAAGAAAGGCAAGAATTTCTTGCAGTTCTCCGCATTTTCTGCGGAAAAGGTCAATGACGGCTTCGAATACCTGTGGGTACGCTTCTTAGGCTTTGACCGTGAACGTGAGGAGTGGCTGCAACCGCAGACCGGCATCGAGGCCAAAGGTGAACTGGAGCTGTCCGTCTATAACGACAAGCTGAACATTGCCTGCAAGGTATCGGAAATGTCGGAATATGTGAAACAGCCGTATAACCCTAACAACTGACAGTCATGGCCGGTTACAGGAAAAACAGCAATGACGGCCCGTCCGCGGAGGACAAGGCTCTTGACCTCTTTGCGGAAATGATGATCGAGCGTATCGAGACCATCAGCAAGGACTGGACGAAACCATGGATTACCGAAGGCAGCTTAGGGTGGCCGAAGAATCTGTCCGGACGTGAGTACAATGGGATGAACGCGCTGATGTTGCTTCTTCATTGCGAGAACGAGGGCTACAAGATACCGCGTTTCTGCACCTTTGACTGCGTGCAACGGATGAACAAACCGTCCGAAAAGCAGGCAAAGGAGGGCGTGGAACTGCCAAGAGTTTCAGTGAACAAGGGCGAAAAATCCTTCCCCGTGATGCTCACTACCTTTACCTGCATCCACAAGGAGACCAAGGAGAAGATCAAGTATGACGATTACAAAAAGCTCTCCGATGAAGAGAAGAAGATGTACAATGTATATCCGAAGATGCAGGTCTTTCGGGTATTCAATGTAGCCCAAACCAATCTTCAGGAAGCCCGTCCGGAACTTTGGAGCAAGCTGGCGAATGGGGATGCCGTAAAGTTGGATGAAAGCGAGAAGATGTCTTTTGAACTGATGGATGTGATGATTCGTGATAACCGCTGGATTTGCCCTATCAAGCCGATGCACCAGGACAAGGCATACTTTTCCATTTCCAAGAACGAGATTGTGGTTCCCGAAAAATCCCAGTTCAAGGACGGCGAATCCTATTATGGTACTCTTTGGCATGAGATGACCCACAGCACGGGCATCGAGGGGCAACTCGACCGTATCAAACCGTCCGGTTTCGGTTCGGACGAATACGCCCGTGAGGAACTGGTGGCAGAATTGGGCAGCGCATTGGTGGCACAGCGTTACGGTATGAGCAAGGCATTGAAAGAAGAGAGCTGCGCTTATCTGAAATCCTGGCTGGACCACTTGAAGGAATCGCCCCTGTTTATCAAGACCACACTTCTGGATGTAAAAAGGGCTACCTCGCTCGTTACGCAGAATGTGGATAAAATTGCGGAAGAATTGGAAAAGGGGAAAAAGGAAGAGCAGGACAACAAGCAAGGAGTGAAAGTTGAACAACCTGCATCCGGCGAAAAGGTTTTCTATTCTTCCGTTGCCTACCTGCAATCAACCGATGACACTTCCCGACTGGACGAATTTCGGGACAAGGGCGATTATGAGGGATTGCTCCGGCTTGCCAAGGAGTATTATGACGGCGATGGAATCAACGAGCAATATACCTTTGTCTCTCCTCGCCAGAACAAGGGTGATGATCTGCTGATAGAAGACAAGGATTTTGCCGTGATCTATAACAACAGCGTGGGAGGAACTTACGAGGTGATGCTGAAATACTCGGAGCAGGAAATCCGTGATCATATTACACGGTATGGTGTCCGGCTGGCAAGCAGTGACATAAAAGAGGTTGCCAAAGACATGGCGGCCGAGCAGTTCTCTGCGATGACAAAGCAGCGTACTCCTGTCCTTGAAATGCCAAACGGAGATATTCTCCATATCGGGTATAACAGGGAGACCGACACGCTTGATGTCGGTACGGTGGTCAATGCCGGACTTGCCGCCAGCCATAGTTTCCCATACGACCACGACAATTCGCTCGATTCCAATCTCCAATCCGTCAATGAAAAGCTGAATGAAATGGAGCAATATCAAAAAGAGGAGATGGAATACAGCGGCGGGATGCACCGCTGAGTATAAAGTCTGCTATCTGTTCTGTTCAGCCGTAGAGAGTCGTCCTCTCTGCGGCTGAATTGGTTTAGTCCCACTGATAAGTCCTACTTACACAAAAAAGAGAGATTTTTCACCTTAATTAGTCGCAAAATATCGGCACTATTCTGAATTAGTGCCGAAAATTTGTTACCTTTGCAGTCGAAGAAAGGAATAATAATCACATGAGCAACGAGACGACGACATTCATACTTGACTATGCTGAAGTTCATCGTGACTTTAGTTTAGGAGATTTGTTTGCTTATCTACAAGAGAAGACAGGCATCAAAAAGTCTTCTTTGTCCTGGTATCTGTTCAAGCTCGTGAATGAAAATGTACTGGTCAGAACCGGGCGGGGAACGTATGCCAAAGTGATGAAGCAGGTCTTTTCACCCCAACCGATAGAGGAAGTGAAGGAGGTTTACGGTTTGTTGCAATCGGATTTTCCGTTTGCGAAATTCTGTGTTTATCAAGGGGACATCATAGCCCCTTTGCAACATCACCTTTCATCCAACCGCATCATCTACGTGGAAACGGACAGGGATTCGGCAGAAACCGTTTTCAATTTCCTGAAAGACAAGAACCATGATGTTTACCTACGACCGGACAAAAATATGATATACCGATATGTGGATATGGACAGCCGTGTCATTTTCGTGAAAAACCTTGTTTCGGAAGCTCCCTTGCAAGAAGTATCCGGCGTGCCTATGCCCACGTTGGAAAAACTGTTAGTGGATATATTGAGAGATACGGACTTTTTCTACCTGCAAGGCAGTGAGAGTGACCGTATCATAGAAAACGCCTTTAACCTGTACACAATCAACAGGAACAGGCTTTTCAGGTATGCCGACAGGCGTAAAGTGAAGAAAGAATTATCGTCAATTTTAGAAAACTTGAACATACAATGATAAAGAAAAAGTGTTTTACGACAGAATGGATTGAACAGGTTGCATCCGAACTGCACTACAATGACAAGAACCTCATAGAGAAAGTAATCCGTGCCTTGTCCCTGCTTGAAATGTTGGTTAAAGCCGGGTGTCCTCTCGTCTTCAAGGGTGGCACAGCACTTATGCTCATCCTTGGGAAAGCCGCCCATCGTCTGTCAATCGACATTGATGTCATCTGTCCTCCCGGAACCAATATAGAGAACTATCTGAAATCGTTTGCCGATTTTGGCTTTATCAATCTGGAACTCGTGGAGCGCAAGCAAAGGGACGATGCGGACATACCTAAAAGCCATTCCAAGTTTTTCTATCAGATAGCTTACCGGAACGACACGGACGCCCAATCCTATATCCTGCTGGACGTATTGTACGAGGACATTCATTATTTCCAAACCCGGCAAATAGCCATTGATTGCCCGTTCATACGGCTGGAGGGAGAACCGTTAATGGTGACTGTTCCGTCCGCAGAAGATATTTTAGGGGATAAACTGACAGCTTTCGCTCCCAACACTACCGGAATACCTTATTACAAGAACGGCAGATCCTGTTCGATGGAGATAGCCAAGCAACTTTATGACGTGGGTCGGTTGTTTGAAAATGTTTCAGGATTGCAGATTACCGCAGAGGCTTTCCGCAAGATTGCGGTAGTCGAACTCTCGTACCGGTCTTTGGGAACGGATATCGGACAGGTCTTCAACGACATCCGTCAGACGGCACTCTGTATCTCCACACGGGGGAAAGCCGGAGAAGGTGATTTCAACTTGATACAAGACGGAATCATCCGTGTAAAGTCATTTATGTACAAACAACGGTATCTGATAGACAATGCTATTATTGATGCGGCACGGGCGGCTTATTTAACCACGCTGATTGAAAAGGGAGTCACAGAAGTGGAACGCTATTCAAACAATCCGGTTGATCTCAAGGATTTGGTTATTCGACCTTCGCTGACCAACAAACTGAACAAGTTGAAAAGCAATCTACCGGAAGCCTTCTATTATTGGGCAAAGACGAGTGAACTGTTGGAAGTATGATTTTTTGTAAACAGCACGAAGGCTATTCCTCACATAATTCACGGTCAAGATGAACGAAAGGCTGGTATTTGTAATCCTGCTCGGTGTTATCAGTGTCCTATGGTATATCGTTGGATATTGGCGGCGGAAAGCCGGAGAAACGGCGTTTTTAGCTGCGCAAAAGACCGAGAAGGAGGATGAACGTGACCGTTTATGCCGTTTGGCAGTAAGAGCCGGTCATCGGGATGCTTGTCGTATGTTCTGTTGTTTACATCCGGATTTATTCAAAGAACAGCCACCACTCAAACCATTCAAATTGCACGGTACAAAAGTAGTATTCTATGGGCAATATTATCCGTCCCGGTACAAACCGTTTCTCAACGATGAGCAGCAGGCGTTCTGTCATTCTATCTATGAGTTCAAGGAGGGAAAAATACACGGCATTGAGTTTTTCAAATCTTGCATGAACGCCTTACAAATGGATGACCACCATTTTCATATCATGTTCATGCCTTGTAGCGATGAGTTCAAATATATCCAGCGATTCAAGCGTTTGAACTGGTATGTCTGTACCCATTGTCCGGATCTGACATCAGGATTATACGATGTTGATGTGTTCGAGCCACGTGAAAGTTTGCATGAAGCCAAAGGTTATGAGAATCGAATACTTGAACGGAATTACCGAATCACAGGAGATATAAAAGGGAAAGATGTTATTATTGTTGACGATGTACTGACTACCGGGCAAAGTATGACCGACTACAAGGAGGAGATAGAACGATGCGGTGGCAAGGTGGTAGCTGCCATTTTCTATGGCAAGACTATCACTTTGCCGCATCCGCTGATTGTCAAATTGGAGGTGTGGGGTGACTATATTTCTCGTTTTCGCAAATCATATTAGTTTTATTTGCAGTTGGATTGTTGTAGCTATACAGTCAGTCAATATCATAGCCTATCACGTATTCATCGTTGATAAGCAGATAGTAGTAACCGTTGCCACAATTCCGGTATTCTTTGCTGAAGCCTGCCGACATATCGCCATTGTCTCGTGGCTCACACCAAAGCGTTCCGTCATAACCGCAAAAATCAAAGCGACAAGTGGAAAAACTCTCTTTGTTCTTCATCGCCTCTCTGAAACGCTGCATAGATGCCATACCACAATATTTTTCGATAGTGGCAAGCCCTATACACTTGCCGTCAATGCGTGTTCCGGTCGTGATGTGGTTCTCGTAAAGGGATTTATCCAAATCCGCATTTGCGATGTCACGAAGCCAAGCGTTTGTATGTGTGGCAAGTCGGGCAAGTTTCTGATATTTCAGAATGAGTTTCCTGTCCGTATTCGCCTCCTGTTCTTGCGAGGGATAGTATATCTGCTCGATGCTTGACCAATCTGTGAAAACATAACCTTTTGTCCTTTTGCCGGGCGCGATAATGCCAATAATACCCCTGTCCCGATTGATGAACAAGCGTCTGCGTTTTCCTGCAATCCTCACATATAGAGACGAAGGATTGGTTTCGTTGCGAAGATAGCTCTCCGCAGGATGAATAGTTGTCGTTTCCATATCCGTATCTATTTTTCAATATTTATTTTACCCGTCCTTACCTGTACTCCGTTACGGTAGAGTGTGATTTCTCCGGGCTTGAAGCCCATTTCTCCGAAGGCTATGTATCTGATATAATCCCGGTACTTCTCGCCTGAAAAGTTTTTGCCGCACAAGTTGTTGAAAAACATGGGTATTGAAAACCCGTCCTCTCCCGACAACACTGTTTTGCCGTTTTGTCTGATTTCGTCTAACATACCAAATTCCAATTTTCATCATCAATCGTAAGTTTGTTCATTTCCCAATCATACTCCACTTCCGGTGCATTGGTATAGGGGAAATTGATGGTGTAGCCGATTTGTCCGTAGGAACAATGGAGCGGTGTAACACATATTTCCCTGCCAAAATAAAGGTTCGGTGTGCAGTATTTTCGCCAGTTAAAGCGGTCTGCAAGGATGTTCCTGCAAAGTCTTCTGTAATATGATTTGTCCGATAAAGTCATAGTTGTAGCCATTAGATAAATTCAACTTCAAGTGCTTGCAGCAACTCGTATATCTGTTCTTCGGTTTCTTCCATATCCGACACAATATCCTTGATATGATAAGGTGCGCCATTTCTGCCGTGTCCGTCATCGCCAATCCATAAATAGGCTTCATAATCCGGGTCAAAGTCCTCGTAATATCGCTTCATACCGGCAATAAGCGTGTCGATGTCTTCATCCTGCATATCGGCATTGAAACTGAAATCCTGCCCGTATTTGGTGTAGCGTTGAAACTCAAATTGTATGCTTGTCTTGTTTTCGTCTTCAACGTTTATGCTCCAGCCTTTTTCTTGGGCAATGTCCGTTACTTTCCGTATCTGTTCTTGGGTAGTCATACTCTTTGTTTTTGTGAGGAGACCTCTCCAATCTCCCCACTGGTTGATTTAATCCGTTATCTCAAAATAATATTCCTGTTCCTCGTCCGACCATTCAGCGGTCATTGCATCCGCTTCCCTCCACAGTTTGTCATAGAGAATGGCTCTTTGATTGTCTCTCTCGTGCCACTGCCATATCTTGTGATTGAGGACAAGGCAAAGTTCCGTCCAATACTTGTAGTTGTCTTTCCATTCAGACTTGGCTCGCCTGTATGTGTCGGCTATGGCTTTGTCTCCGAATTTATCGGCAATGGAGAAATCCTGCCAAAAGGTGGTTATCGGCTCGTAACCGTTCAACTCTGTTATGTTCCATCTTGGGATGGCGATTTGAATTGCTTGCATACTCATTATTGTTTATGGTTTTCGTAATACTCTTCGGGCAAATGATAGAGGTCGTTCTCTGCCAAATGGTCTATGGCTTCCGCTGCCAGACGGCACGCCCATTCGTTACGCTGGTCATATCTTCCCTTGTGCCAGTTCTCCGCCAACTGCTCCATAAAGTAGAACATCAGTTTGGCTTTCTCGTTTACCAAATAGCGGTGGTCGTCCGCCAATGCCTTGCCCACTTTTCGGGGTGAAGCCATTTTGCCGTTCACATAGTTTGAGAACTCGTCTGCAAATCGTTTGTCGTTCTCCGATAGTTGATTGTTGTACTCCATTCTAAAGGATTTTGATGTTAAACATTTTTTCTTTTCCCTTTGCTTGAAGCTGTCAAACTTCGCCACTGGGATATGTTTTATGTGCGTTAAAGACTATAGGGTAAGGGAGATAAGACAAGTAAACAAACAGGGAGTTAATGAAATACCACTAATGGCACATTCGTGGAAAGCTGTCGTTAAGTCCACTGAATTGTTAGCGTAGGCGGTACTTGGCATTCTACCTCCATAGTACCTTTGCACGATAAAACAATGCCGTGTGGCGTGATGGCCGGCTCTAAGAAGAATCCTCCGATGACTATAATGGGAGATTATCCTATAAAGGTTTTAGGATATAAATTCGGCAATAGTTTTTATTTGTTGCCGACATTATACAAAAGGATATATATGACGATATTATAAAAGTTCGCATTTAAGTCCTGTATAACAGTGCTCGCTACGGTAATCAGCAAGTTACCGTAGCCACGCATAAAGCCACCTGCTACAATGTGTGTCGTAACAAGTGGCTGACGAAAAGAACAGAACAGATTATGCGGTCATTCGCTTACGGATTTGCCGGGCGTTCTTCTGAACAAGCCGGATAATTCGGTCGTGGTATTCCGTAGCCTTATTGCAAAGCCCTCTTGACTGCAATACCTTGAATGTTTCAAGGCTCAATTCAATGGTTTCAACACGCTCGTTGTCAATCCGTGCAGAAAACACCAACGACTGCGGTTTGAGATAATATTCGCATTGTCCGACACAATGATGCAGGGCGTTTCCCTCCTTGTAATAATCATCCACGCTCTCCAACACACTGACTACAATCAGTCCGTCCGTGAATGACAGTCCGAAGAATTTGCTTTTCAACTCTCTGAAACGTTCCTCATTCTCCTTTGCCTTTTTTCTTTGTTCCTCACGCTCCTCCCGTTCTTGGATAATCCTTGCCCGTTCCTGATAGCGGTCGTGTTCGGATTTCAAGTCTAATGGACAGACATAGTGGGCATTGTGAATGTCCTTGCCACACCTTTCAAGTAAGCGGATGTAATCTATCCAAAGAGAAATATCTGCTATATGATAGCCATTGCGTAAGACTATCTTGTAAGTGTTCCAATACAAATCAAAGTACATTGAATGTTGCAGGAAGTAGTTCAAATCAGTTTTCCTGCCTGCCTTGAACATCGTTTCGGCTCTGCTGTCTGTCAACAAGGCTTCGATAAGCCGTGTCGGTTCGATGTCAGCCAATGAGCCTTGCAATCCGTTGCGTCTTAACTTTGGAGTGGCAGAATAATATGGATAGACCTTGCAATCGGCAATCCGTCTATACACATAGTTGTCTCTCCGTAACTCCAGACAGCCGTCCAAAACAAAAGTGTCCGCGTAATGTCCGAGTGTGCGTTTCAATGCCGTTATCTCCGTCTTGCCGTTATCGTCCACCCAATAGCGTGCAATCTCCATAGAATAATACTCCGCTTTCTTGCCTTTACGGAAGTTTGCGTTCATAAGAAATACACGCTGTACCTGTAAACCGTCCTGTGTGGCAAGTGTGGAATAATACGCTTTGTCCTTGAATGTCCTGCACTTGGTGTCCAGTATCTCCAGTCTTGCACCGCAATGTGGGCAACGGCACACCTTTTCGTTGCTCTCGTTCCATTGATAACCGCAATCCATACAGGTCGTTCCTCCGTTTTTGGTGCGGTATGCGTAATGGCTGATACATTGACGGAATGCCCATAACTCCTGCTTCTTTGTCTGTGGCAGTAACCGTCCGTTGGCGGTTACTACCTTATGCTGTAATCTCGTTTTCGCTCTCATAGTCCTAAATCAAATAATGTCGGTTGTTCGGGTTCTTGTCTGACCGCTTTCGGGGTCGGCTTCGGTTTGCTGTTTCGCTGTTGGATTTTACGCAGTTCCTCGTTTTGGTAGGCTTTGAGTGCATTCTCCCTCGCTTCGGCTTGTTCTTCGGGAGATAGTTCTACTCTATGGTTGACTATCACTCCGCAGTTGACCGCCTTTCCCACTTCTATATCATCTTCATCATAGTAATGTACTCCAAGCGAATAAACCTCGTCATCGGTCATACCGCAACCGCCCTCTTTACAGATTGCCATTGCCTGGTTGAGTATGAATGTCACGCAATCGTCCAAATTCTTGTTCTCTTTGGCATACGATACAGCAAAGAGTTCATCGGTCTTGGCTCTTTCGTCCAGATATGCCTTAATTGCCTGCTTAAAATGTTCTGTTCCTTTCATAATGTCTGTTATTTTGCTTGATAATAGATACTTGGTTCACTTGAAACATTGTATATGTACGCTCCGCACCTTACCAAAAGTGCTTGGTTTCCGTAGTACATCCGTTTCATTCCTTTAATACTGCCTGTGTGGTGGAAATTGGGAAATCGGCTGATATTGCACCGCTTCCCTTGTTCCTTTGTCATTCGTCTTGTCCTCATAGCGTTTAGAAATGATAGTCAATAACTCCACCGATGTAAAGTAGTTTTCCCGGCTCGAACTGGCTGACCGTCTGTAAAAACGAGTACGATTGTTCGGCATAGCCATTAACGCCATGCTCGTCCATATAGAACTGATAACCGAGGTCAAGCGGATTTTTGAGAAATTTTTCAAGTTGGTACACCGCCCCAATCCACATCATGCAGTTTTCAACGGTAACGGCTTGTGCCTTTTCTTGGATGGCTGTAACAAATTCCTTTTTCCACTTGTCCGCACCGCCATTGTATCGGATTGTGTTTTCTCCCACAAGAGTGAACATCCCTTTTGGCAATGCCTTTTCTATCAGATTGGCAATATGGAATTTGCGTTCTTCCTCGTCTATCTCCGAACAATAGTCGTAATAGTGTCCGTCCCCTTGTTCAAGGGTGTCCTCGTTCAAGTAGTTGTCCCTGTCAACTCTTGTTTCCGTGATTTGAAAAATCTTGCTGTGCATAATCAGTCTGTTTTAATCGTTGAACTTTTGTCTTTTTCTTTTCCCTTATTTTGAAGCCTTTATCGGCTTTCTTGTCGGGATCTGAATTTTACGTGCTATCAAGAGACTGAGGAAACAGAGGGATAAGACAAGTAAATGGCAGAGGAGTTGATGAAATACCCAATTTACGCTTGACGGAAATTGCGGAAAGTTGTTGTCAAGTCCACCAAGCCATTAGCGAGCAGACCTGCATAGCGGTACTTGGCGTTCCCTCACCGCAGTACCTTTGCAAAGGAAAATAGAGCCGGCAAGATGAGCCGGAGGAGTTCATGATTTGTAAAGCACAGCCTTTGTATAAGGGGCGATAAATTTGTACTATATCAAAAACAAGAGAGCCGATCCATCACGGACAGGCTCTCCCTTCAAAAGAATTGACATTTAACTAATCAATTTGAACAAAAAAGAATCTTACACTTTACTATTTCATATATAGCATGACTTTGGTATGTCTGTTAGCTTCAGTGGGTACATAATTGGAAATACCTCCTTGACTGACCTTTGTTATATTTTCAACGGCCACTCCGCGCCTGCGCAACTCCGTGGCAATATAATCGGCTCTCGATGCGCTCAACTTATTGTTTATATCGGCAGTTCCAGTGGCAGCGTCAGCCGCACCTGCAACAGTCACGGATAATCCGTATTTCTTTGTCACACGCGCCAGTTCATCCAGATTGATCAACTGGGATTTATCGGTCAGTTGAACCGTGCCGAGTTCAAAGAAGAAATAGACAGGTGAACCGATGCACTCGTTACCGGAACCTATAAAGGAGAGATAATCCGAATGGCTATAAATGGAAATGCTGTCATTATTCATATCCGGAGACAGCAGGGAATCGGCACCTGTGACATAGAAGCCGTTTACAACGCTACCGTCATTATTGGGTATGGCATTGACAAATTCAGACTTACTGAACAAACTATCATTGGACAATGGAGACTTGCCATCCCAATGCCTGTTTTTCAATCTTGCCCGGAGCGAGTTCAGTCCGCTGTAATCGTTTCTCGGATAGACATTGCCCAAACTCTCCCGGTCATCAAACATCCTGCTATATTTATCAAGCAAACCCTCAATTTCCAAAATCTTCTTCAATTCGTTTATCGTTCTCATCGCCCTGTCATGTTGCCCGGTGTATCTGCGATTACTCTCCGATAGCTGTGTGGCGTAACCAATCAGCCACTCGTTCTGCCGGATGTAAGGACTCGCATCAACGGCACGTTTCCAGCCGGCCTTTCCAATAGTAAACGACAAGCCGACTGACACGGAGAGTATATTATCTCCGAAACGATTGGATTTGCCATAGCCGTCAAAGTCCTGGAATGTGGAAATATTGCCAATTTCCAACAATGCAGACAGCCGTTTACAGATACGGTATTGTCCCTGTACTCCGTATGAAACAGCAAACGGATTATGTCCGTTCTGCGGATTGTGCAATAGTCCCAATCCTATGTATGGAATGATTCCCCAACGAGGATTCTCCACCTTGCCATACCGACATCCAAGCACATTCCACATCAAGTCAGCATGAAAGTGATGGTAGTCATTTGTGACCAGTTCGCAGTCTTTGAACTGCCAACCTCCATAACCGATTCTTGCTCCGATCTGCGGAGTAAACCACTTGCCGAGCGATGCGGAAACAGTAGGCTTTATCCTGTCAAATAAGTCGGCACAACCAACAGGTTTGCCAATGAACGCACTTGCACCACCTTGAAGACTGACAAACCAGTTGCCGTTCCAAGGCGATGTCACGAATACACCCTTATGGTAAGTCGGCTCCAAAGGCCGGAGCATCTGTTCGATATCAGTGTACGACTCCAGCTGTACAGTGTCCTTTGTCACAGGTGGTACAGCCGCTTTCATTTGCAGTGAACAGCCAATACCTGCCACTGCCAGAATTAAATATATTTTCTTTATCATATTCAACGCATTATTTTGTTTTGTTATCCATTGCAGAAAAACATATTCTGCCGATTACCTCTTTTGCTTCTTGCCGGAAGCCGGTCGCATCATTCTGCTTGCCATCATCATGCAACGCCTTGCCCACGCACGGTTATCCTCGTCATCATCCTTTCCCCATTTAAGGTTGCTTTTACTTCCTCCACCGCCATGCGTTTCGGCAAATGTAGTGGCATCGTTGACCATACCAAGGAAGAGGAGCGTGGCGCAGTGCATCACTTCCGCCCCTTGCTCGGTCAGGCTCTGCAACAAAGAACCGTCAAAGACGGATTGCTCCGCAGCTCCCATTTCAGCCACTCTTGCCGAATGCTCTCCAACCAATGTTTCCAGCATTACATCTTTGAGCAGCACATCCACGTTGGAATGGATTTCACGACTGTACTTATAGGCTTCGCCTTTCAGTTCCTCCGTGCGCTCGCCAATGGCATCCATGTCTCTTTTAAGGGCTTCAAGCTGTTGGTCAGCCGTCCGTAGCTTATCCTGCTTGTCTTCCAGTTTCGTTTGGATAGAAGCCAGTTCTTTTTCCAGCCGCTCCCTTTCGGCTATAATGGCAGCCGTGTCTCCTTGATGGGATTGAAGGGTGTGTTCCAATGCCGACAACTGGGATTCCTTTTCCGCTTTCGCCTTTCTGAGGTTGTCCACCATTGAGGTCAAGCCTTTCACCCTGCGCTCTGCCAGACTTATTTCCACTTTAAGGTCGGACAGTGCTTTTTTGTGTTGGACAACCTGTTCCTCTATATTGGTACATTCTTCCGAAAGGTGTCGGCGGTATTCTTCGGTGGTGCGATGTCTTGCCCCGGTCTCGGATACATTTCGTCCCCGTTCCAAATTCCATTTTTCGTTCACTAGCGAGAGTTCATCGTGTAACATTTTCATTCTTGCAGAAAACTCATATTTGTCCTTTCCTGCGAACATCTTTTTGAACGCAAACTTACCGTCTTGGATTGGCAATAAGGTAAGGTGCATATGCGGGGTCGTTTCATCAAGATGTACATAACACCCGACAATGTTCTCCTCACCGAATCTTTCACTCATGAACCGGTACATATCCTTTGCCCATTCTTCTATTTCCGGCTTTCGTTGAAGCGAAGCATTGGCGGTATTGTTACCGGAACCATACACAACAGCCTGGTCTCCAAAAGCAAGCTGCCGCATTTGTTCTTTCGAGCCACCCAATATGAAATCCACAACTGTGCGGAATTTTGGCTCTGCCAAACCCTCATTCGGATCTTTTATTCCACGTAAGGCAAGGTTTTCAGTCATGCGTTCAGGAATGGACTTGTCCTTGTTTATAGGTCGCACCTTACCGCCCTTTACAATCTCGAAATTCAACCGTTCCCTTTGGCGGTCATAAGTTCCCTTGTCTATGGCGTGTTTCCAGCCGCTTTCCGTCCAGTTACGCTGGTGTTCGTTGCTTTGCGCAGTGGTTATGCCTTTCATCACGTTCATGTGCATCACCTGCCATGATTTTTCAGCCATATTATCCGTTTTTATCGGACAACCGATTTGCCCCAGCTTGCTGCTTGTCCGGCAACCACTCCCACCGACCGTAGTCGTGTGGGGTATTGAGTTACCCATACTTCCCTCTGTTTGGTCAACGTGCAAGCACTGCTGCACGCTTAAAATGGCAAGCCTACAAGTGTAGGGCATCACGGCTCGTCCGTGGTTATACAATAGTCTTTTGACTTACAACACCGGTTGTGAAGTCTATAAAAGGGTGGAATCACGCTCCTGATACTTTGCCCACAACGCCCTGAACGGCTGTCGGAGCGTGGCAAGCATATCCGTTTCGCTCGAACTATTGGCCGCGCCGTCGTTTCCAGCGTCCAGAATCATCTTGGCGATTATCTTGGATGCCTCCAAAAGTGAAGTCCAGTCACCTTCCAGTTCTTTGTGAAAGAATTCCAGGAAATCGGTCGGGTCATCGAAGCGCGAATTTCGTATGGCGCGTTTCAGTCCGGCTACGGCTACACGTTCGACAATCTCTTGGGCTAACTCCGTTTCTGCACCTGCCTTTATTGCCGGCTTGTCGCCCGAATGAACTTTGCCGGATTCATCGGCAAGCCGTTTCCGCCCGGCTTCATGATACTGTCCACAAATCTCTCCCATATCTTCGTCAGACAGATTGCCATTTATCCATTCGGACAAAGCCTTGTCCAAATCATCGGCAAGTCCGGACCCAGTATGACCGGTATAAGAGGCAGTAGTTTCGCCACTGGAGAATGGCGCAAAAGTCACGGTAATGACCACACTCTTTGCGAACCTTGTCCGACGAATATATCCCATCTCCTCCAGTTTGTCAAGGAACGCCCTGACGGTAGCCCTGTGCCAATGCCATTCCACCGCAAGGTCTGAAATGGTCACATGACACTGGTCAGCCTGCAACACATACTCGTGGTTCTTCAAAAAGGGAGCGATAAAACCTGCCGTTGCTTTCTCCAACAGGTCGTAGTAAGCACCGGTCTTTGTCTTCCGTTCACCGACTTTCTCTTTGAGGTAGTCGAAAAACATCATATCTGCCAATACCTGATTGGCGGCTCTATTCTTGTCTTTCATCATTTCATTTGATTTTTATTTGACTATATGTGGATTCTATCAACCTGCCACTATCCACTTATTCGTGGCAGTCTCGCGTGATGATGTCAGTAGTAATGTTCGGACATTGTTTTTGGATTTTCTTTCAAATGCTTGCGCGTGTCTTCATCCTGCCATTCGGCTAACACACGGCAAGAGGGATAGAACATGGCAGCCAAAAGAAGAAAGGCAAGCGTGAACGCCGTGGTGTGCAGATGTGGTACAGCGCAGATGACCAATGTAATCAAGGCTGCCATAACGATCCTTTTCTTATCCTCGTGGAGTCTGTGCATCCACCTGTCGGCACGTCTGAACGAGAACAGAACGGCACAGGGTATGGTGGATATCAGAACTCCCCACTCTCCGAAGTGTCCGCCTGCATAGACATAGTGATATAGCAGGAGGAAGATAAGCATACACTGCACATAGAGTTTCCTTGCACTCTCGCTACCCGCCATTCTGAGGTAAAACTTTGCCATAAAAAACAGGTTGCTCCTGTACAATGACATGGGCAGTATAATGAGCAATGCCGGAAATAACATTTCGATGACAATCCAAATCATAATCGTAATCCTTTGTGTAATCAGTATTGTTTGAATAATGGCAGTTCGGTCAGTTCCAGTTTGACCAGCCCATAGGTGGCAATCTCTATAATGGCTTCCACATCCTTGGCTTCGAGATATGACGCTCCTTTTTTAAGCCGTGCCTTTAGCTCGTGATTCTTTTGACGATACCTTGCCAATGCCTTGTCCAACTCGTATTCGGATATGCTCCATTTCGTGCCACGCTCATAGCCATTGTGCTTATAAGTGGAACGGAGCCGGAGCATACGGCACACGCAGGAAACCGGTCTGCCCCGTCTGAACACGACACTTTGCCTGTATCCATATCCGTCATCAACGACTATCCAACTCCTGTACATATTAATAATGTATAGCATTTGCAGGTAAATCGTCCGTCTCATATAAATTCGGCAAGCAACTCCTCCTTGGTCTTGCGGTACTTGAAATGACCGGTCTTTTCGTGAAGTTTCAAGTCAAGACAGATGTCAGAACACATGAACTCCAGGGATTCATAGATGGTCACATCAATGCGGTCAACCTTGCCGGTATCAGAAACTCTCGCGTTCATCTTGAACATCTGTCCGAAAGCCGGATTGGAATAGGCACAGGTGCTGCTTCCGAATGTCGTTGCGCTTGAAGGAATATGATGATAAAGGGTTATCAGCTCCATGTCGTCCTCGAAGATGTCCATCACTTCTTCCAGATCGTATGGGTCGGCAAGCGGAAACGAAAGGAGGACGTAATCGTCATAGAACTGCGGCTGTTCCATTGTGGTTACATCCAGCAACTGCGGAAGCTGGAGCGGCACAAAGGAGAGAAAGTCATCGTAAAAAAGTTGTAGCATAACTGTTGTGTTTATTTGTTTCTGGTTCGTCAAATGGATGTGAGCATTATCTTGATCAGTACTCCGGGCAATACCCGCCATTGGTCATTGTCCGTCCCGGCGGTCTTGTTGAGTTTGGCTATCATCTGAGGTGTCCGGTCAGCGACTGCATGAAGTGTTGTCCTTTCCATATCGGACAGAACAGCCACGCTGAAACCATCCAAGGCAACATACGGCTGCAACAACATCCAAACGTAAGCCCTTGCCTGCGCTTCGGTTTTTACATTTCCTTGGTTGATGTCATTACGGCAAGCCAAAGCGTTGAGTATGATTCTCCGGTTGGTTCGCCTGGCTGTATATATCAAGGCATCACGATAAGAGATTTTGCCGTCTTCTGCCGATTGGAACACAGACAGGCAGCATTTCTCCGTGTCGCGCGTAATGGCAGAAAGGTCGGCATCGGCAAGCTTCGGAAGATGGCTCAGGAAAGAACGGAACAGCCTGTCTTCCTCTTGTATAAAGGCTAACATCTTGTCCTTGGAGTCTATTCCGGATTTCAGAGTATTGGCAAGAAAGGATTGGTAGGCTGACACTGTTTGTTTTGCGTTTCCGTGACACGGTGCTACTGAATCCAACGACCTGAAGAAAGATTCTGCATCTGTTACCGCTTGTGCCAGTTCTGTGTCTTGTCGATATTGGGAAGTCTTTTCTTTGATGAGCAACACATCAGCGAAAGTTCTCGACTTCTCCAGAGCCAGACGGGTAAATTCAATGCGCAACGAATCGTGCAATCCACGAATTTCGCTTTCGTAATTGGCGTGGATACAGTTTGCCGTGTCTTTGGCGATACGGACAAAGACAGAATCCCGAAGTGCCTGCCAACCATTGATAGCCTCTATCAAATGTTCGGTCGAAAGGGTTTCCATACTACGCATATCGGACAAATAGGTTCTGTAAGCATTGACAGCACTTTCACTTGTCTGAAACATACTGTCATCCGTGTTTTTTTCGCACGATGCCAATATAAAGATGGCAAAACATACGGCAATACCTTTGGCAAGAACGGATTGCTGTTTAAAGTATGATATTACATCAACGCCCTTGATTTTTCTCTCTGATTTCACTTTGAATAAGCCTTTGCACATACGATTATTATTGATTTATGGCTGCAAAGGTAAGTATAAAAGTTTGTATAATAATACTTAATAATCAAACTTTAATATACTTTCTTTTTCATACTTACGAGTATGACGGGCAAAACAAACAAGAGCAAAACAAATGAAAATACAGAGTATAATTATTGCAAATTATTTTCGTAAGTATGATTTTATTCAGATTAAACTTTGTACCTTTGCAGTTGGTATCATTTAGCATTGAACATCAGTATGGCAAAAGTAGGTTACATATTCAAGGCAGCCGGCTATGACGGCTTCGACACTGATGTGGAGTGGATGAAGCAATACGGTTGTGTACAAGTGATTGAGGAGGAAAACGGACACGAGAAACTGCGTCCCCAATGGAAACAGCTTATGGCAAGTATGGAACGGGGAGACGAAATCGTACTCGCTAAATTCAGCAACGCCCTGCGTGGTTCTCGTGAACTGGCGGCATTCATCGAGTTCTGCCGTGTAAAGGTGGTGCGGATTGTCTCCATTCACGACAAGGTTGACAGTCGTGGCGACTTGTTCCCCGAAACCAAGGCTGCGGATGTGTTGGAGATATTCGGTGCGCTTCCGGAGGAGTGTGCCGCATTGCGAAAGGCTTCAGCGCATATCATCCAACTAAAGCAGAACATAAACCAGCCGTCCAAAGAGAAAAACATCAGCAAGGCGGAAAGGGAGAAAACCATCGTGGCGATGTACAATAACGGGCATTCAATCGATGACATCTGGAAAGTAAGCGGATTCAGCAGCCGCAGCTCCGTGTTCCGCATCCTCAATAAATACGGCGTTTCACTCAATCGAGGCAAGTTCAGCGGGCCGCTTGGGAAACGTAAACCAAAAGATGAGTAACGATATGGTAAAAAACCGTATTGAAGAGGAGAAGAAGGTAGTAAAACAAATGATTTTTTTATACTGCCTAAAAAAGGAAGGCAATGCAAGCCTATGTCCGGCTTGCCACGAGTTGTTGACATACGCAAGGGACAGACTTAACCATTGCAAATTCGGAAACGACAAGCCAACTTGTAAAAAGTGTCCTGTACATTGTTATCGCCCGGATATGAAAAAGCGGATAAAAATGGTTATGCGATGGTCCGGTCCGAGAATGCTTTTTTATCATCCTATCTCAGCCGTCAAACATCTGTTGAGAGAATTGTAATTGCAACAACTTTTATCCGATGAACAAACGAGAAAACATACAAGAAACCGAACGGCTGGCTATCCGCAAACTCACCCATGACGACTTTGAGACTTTGATAGCAATAATGGGCAAGCCGGAAGTTATGTACGCTTGGGAACATGGCTTCAGTGAAGATGATGTACGATCCTGGATAGAGCGACAGCTTACACGATATACAAAAGACGGCATCGGATATTTTGCCGTAGAGTTAAAGGAGAGCGGACAACTGATAGGCCAGGCCGGACTTATGAAAACAACAATGAACGGGAATGAAGTCGTTGAGATCGGCTACATATTTGACAACACATATTGGCACAACGGTTACGCGACAGAAGCCGCCGAATCTCTCATAGCCTATGCTTTTGACTGCTTGGAATTACCGGCTGTATATTGTAGCATCCGTCCGGAAAACAAGGCTTCCATCCGAGTAGCAAAACGACTTGGCATGGAATCTTGTGGCAACCATACCGTTGTTTATCGAGGTAAAGAAATGCCCCATATCATATACAAATTAGAAAATCCGAAATAGAATGAGCAAAAAAGAATACATACAGACCAATAAGGAATGGCTGGAGACAAAGGCAAAGGAAGAGGGCGTAAAACCTCTCCCGAAAGGAATCTATTACAAGGTCATCAATGAGGGAAAGGACGACGGCAAACATCCCTCGCCCCGCAGTATCGTTACTGCACACTACACGGGGTGGACTATAAACGGAAAGAAGTTCGACACCAGTCGTGGTGGAACACCAATAGCGTTCCGTTTGAACGAACTGATAGAGGGTTGGATTATCGCAATGCAACAGATGTGTATCGGGGACAAATGGGAGATTTACATCCCTGCCGAAATGGGATATGGCAAGTTCTCGCAACCCGGCATACCCGGTGGTTCAACACTCATCTTCGAGATAGAACTTTTCGGAATTGCATAAAGCAAGAACGACTACATATCCACTCAAAAAAATGCTTCATCCTATTGATATTTAACATTATACATTCGTTCATGTCGCGTTTTTTTCGTATCTTTACAAGTAGTAATCAGAAATAAATCAGTGATATGGGAGACGTAATCATTACAGTATTGGGATTGTGGGTGTTCATCAAAACCTTGAAAGTGATATTCGGAGGTTGGAGCAAAAGCAACTACCAGCGAGACAGGTAAGATCCAACCAACAGAATGCAGCCTATGACAGTCGTTCCGGTCTGGCATAGCGAGGGTCGTAAAAGTCAGTATTTAATTCTCCCTCTTGTCGAAAATATCAACCCAAGCAAAGGGCGGGCAGTAAACGAGTTTCTTCTGCAAGCCCGATAAATAACAAAATGTTTTGCCTGCCGGGAGAAAACGAAGTCTTGGAGCGGTTGGCAAATCTTTTTGTATCGGGCGATTTCGGCAGAGTGTCTTGCGAAAGAGGAGCAACGTGCAACATTGCGCAGCCGAGCAAGTCTCTCGAAGAAAAATAGAAGAAGCCGTTTACGGGATGGGTGAAAACTTATAATGGGCAACCCATAGATGTATAACAGGTAAACATACGAGCAAAAACAAAAGCGACCGAAGCCGCTTTGTTTGTCGGAACGAGGCAGGAGTTATTTCTTGCCTTTTTTCGTTTTCTTTTCCGGCTCCGCAGGAGTTTCCTCCTTGTCGGGTGTCTGGTAGAACTTGTTAGCGACCATGACGATGCGGTTGTGTTTCACGCCGTCCTTGTCAATCCATTCTTCAGGTTTGAAGTAGCCCTCCACTGTGAGCAGGGTACCCTTGGTGATTTGGGCAAGCGAATCGGTGTTGGCGTTGTTGCGCCAGGCTTCCACGTTGATGAAAGCGGACACACGTTTTGTTTCCTCGCCACTCTTCTCCTGACGGCTTACTGCCAATGAGAAGCGTGCCACGCTTGCGTTTGCGAACTGACGGATTTCTGCGTCCTTACCTACGAATCCTGATACTGCGAAATTGTTCTCAATCTGTTTCATGTTACAATGCTTTAAGTTGTTAATTAAATTATTTTTACGCTGCCAATATAAGTGAGTGCAGTTACAGGGTTGCGACAAGGTTAGCAATCAAATACTCTTTATTTTTGTCAGCGTAAGCCGTCAAAACCTCCGGCCCGATAAAGGAAGATTTGTGAAGCTACACCATTGACCAAGGCTTTCAGCCGTACCCGGCTGCATACTAACTTTGCAACGGAAAAATGAGGAATAACACGACCAAAAGCTGTAACGATATGGATTGGTGAATAAACAAGTGAGCGAGGTTCGCAGACAAAGGACAGCATCCGTCCGCAGACACAAAGTTTCAGGTACGCTTCGGCTGTAAATCCAAAAGAAGCAGAGCGATGAAGCGAGGAATCCAGTATGTCCTCTCAATGTGGATGCCGTAATACTGAATCCGTTATGACGCTGCACAGCCAAAGGTATTTTGCTATGGGAGGGATACCCGAAGAACAGAATGGCACGACGATCGCGGAAACCGGCATCAGAATAGCCGCGTTCTACCTTACCGACAGAACCGGAGAAATCAAGGCAAAGAAAACAAAGGCAAGAAGTCCGGTACTCGTTGAACAAAGCAGCCCGGTCACCATTGCGAAATATGAAATGCCATATATACAAAAGGAGACTTGACTGTCAAAGATGAATATATAAGAGGAAGAACGGCTTGCCTTGCAAGCCCCAATTATAAAAGTTGATGCCATTGGAAATGTATTTCCAAATGGCGTGGACACAACAATGTGGAGCATTGCTCCACATTGTCATTCCAGCCAGATGTCGGTCAGTTCAGGTATGACCATTCTTTTATCTCCAGTTCCTCGCCACAAGGGAAATCAATGATAGGGTCACAAATGAATGTACCACAGAAATTGACTACTACACAGCCGTTTTTCAGAGAGGCCGGTTCACTCCAATCATCGTCCGTATGTCGGATATGATACCACAGTTTACCCTTGGGTAAGGTTTCGGTGGCAATCCGCAAATCAATAAATTCGCCCTCAATTGTCTTGCCATTCGCCAAAGTCAGAAGCATAGGCGATTTGCTTTCTTTTCTGTAATCGTACAGCATAATCTTTCTTTTAATCTGTTATCTCAATTATTTCATCAATCCGACCGCAAAGGAATGTCCGTAAAGCGGTCTTGTCCACGGCATAGTATTCGGCTATATGTCCGTATTGCTTGACAAAGTAGCGTTTCAGTATGTCCGAGAAGTCAAAACGGTAGCCCATTAGCGGAACAGCCCTTTTGAAATAGGTGTTGCTGTTTACGTTGTCCGTAAGCCAATTCTTCTGTTGTCGGCTCATTGGCGTACCCTCATTGAGTTGCACTCTTAATTGATAGACCTTGCTGTCTTGCAGGGTTGAAAGTTCGGGAATATCCCAATCCACAAACCTTGTCGCTATCGGTGTCACCATAAAGCAATCCTCCATTAGTCATAGATTAACACTTCATCCCGGTATTCCACCACCTCCTTGCCGTTGGTGAGCCTTACCACTATCTCGTTGCCGTAGTCTCCCACGACTTCACCCTCTGTATGCCCCTTGTAAGGAGTCAGTAACGTGCATAAGTACCCGATAATGTCCGTATCTTGTTCGTCTTCGTAATACATAGTCAGTGAGTTTTTAAGGGTTATCGGTATGACCATTCTCCATTAGAGAACACTTGGAAGTTCACATATTCGTTACATAGTTCGTGCGTCAGCACTCGAATGTAGATTTTGTCTTTGTTCTCCAAAAGAGAAATCATCTTGTTTATCTCTTTTTCGGGATAGTCCCATTTTGACGAAAACTCGCCCTCGATACAGTCTTCCGACCTGTTAAGGTAACAGTCGCAAAATGTGTCTTCCAAAAAGTTCTCCACCTTATCAAGGTCTTTCTCGTTCTCCGTACTTGCATAGAAGATGTTAGTCGCGTAATTTGCCATAATCGCTATTGATTTGATTTTTTACTTTTCCCTCTGTTAGCATCAGCTACTTTCGGGTTTGATTAAAATTATGTCGCTCTGCAAGGTGTCCCGGCTCTTCCTGCAAGGCTTCACAGACAAAATACGACCTCAGTTGAAAACCGAGTGTGGAGATTTTGGCTTGAACCGATAGGCTTGACCTTGCAAGGAAGAAAGACGGGATATATACCTTTGCGACACAATTCTTATCTGCCAACCCGAAAGATGATGTGAAGACGAGAAAGGATAGTAAGTGTGCAACAGAAACACTATAAACGGCAAAACGCATTTCAAGCAATAGCGAATAAAAAGAAGGATTTGCTGACGAAAAGAAAAAGCAATCAAGAGTTTAGAAATTGAGGAAATCAAGTAGTTTAGTTTAGAACTTGATTAGATATACAAAAACCAAACTAAACCTATTCCATCATTACTTTACTCACGTTATTGGAAACGGCATCAAACCTAACTTTCGTCCGAGGGACAGGCGAGGGACAAGCAACAATACAACGAAGGACAAATTATATCCCTTGCATTTCAGCATGGTTTTTCAGGAATGTTTTTATAGCTTTTTTCTTTTGGTGTGCAAGATTACGGCTTTTAACATTTCTGAAATAAAACAGAATCTAACTATAGATCCGAGGGACAAGGAGGGATAAAGAAAAAATAATCGTGAGGGACAAACCGTGTCCCTTACATTTCAGTACGGCTTTTAGGAAGTGGTTTTATTGTTTTTCTTTCTTTTTATATGCGAAATTTTGTCCCCCGTTTGTCCCCCGAAAATATCATTCAAAAAATTCTCCATTGATATACAGCGATTTACACAATACAAATATCGTTTGCGTGGGCAAATAAACATTCTGTATCGGTAAATAAACTAATAATTTGATTATCAACACATTACATAAAGATACGCCATAAATTATTGGCTATAATTAGGTTAGGGTATTTTCTCTTCCTTTCTTTTGTTTACCGCATTTTCCGTGCATTTGCAGATGTTTTCTATAGTTTTGTCCCCCGTTTGTTACTTGAAGGTCAGGCGGGGGACAAATTCTTGTCCCTCGGTGAAGTATGAACATTCATCCCTGCAAAATCGAGCAAAACCATAGGAAATGAGTATTTTACAAAGGCATATTAGACTTTGCATTTGCAAATACACTTATGTTATAACATTGATATATAGCGACATACAAACAGGCTACATTATACCACAAATTATCGACGATGAAGTTCTATTTAGAATATCCGAATAATATTCTTGTTGCTATTTCTGTAAATGCAACTGACATCTCATCCGTGCCAGTTGCATTTCACTTTGTCAATGTGTACTTCTTCGGACGCTTACACTCATCGCTAGCGTTAATTTAGTCATTTTGATAACATTTAATTATTTTATTCGTTTCCAAGACTCTCTATCTCCTTTGAAATTAATTTATACTTAGCCCGTATCTCTTCTCGTTGATAGAAATCCAACAAATCTACCTTACTGAGGTAGCCGTCTTCTAAATATTTCATTAAGTACTGCTGATTAAATTCAATTGACAAAAGGCTCTTCTCTATATTTTTCAGTATCTGAAGATTATTCTTGATATTGTTTTTTACCAGCATTTCAATATTCTGTATATCACGGATGTCTTTCAGCAAACGCTGTATTAGCATATTTACAAAATCTACCTCTATATTCTTCCCATCCTTTCTTAAAGCCAGTCTACGAGCAAAATTGTAAGCAATAGCTAAATTATGATAATCTGAAGCCTCATAATCAATAATACAAATAAACCCGATATTATCAATGTATGAAACCCCATCCACAGCCCGCTGAATAGAAGCATCTGCTAGTGTCTTATCAAAAACAATAATGCTCGTATTAGCACCACGATTCACTGTAGTCTCTAGCAACTGGCTCCATGCAGTATCATATTTATTAGATGCAATATCTAGTGAATCAACATCACCCAATTTGATACTTTTGTCAAACTTACATTCTATAGCTACTTTCTTTCCACTATTTTCGCCACCTACATAAGCCAGAATATCACCAGTCTTGTTATTCTTCAATAAACCTTTCGATGTTCCAGATAATGAAACTACATCTCCAAGATGGAAGTTATCGATGTAGGTTTCAAGAAACTCTAAAATATCATTCTCGGCGGCAACGCCCTTAATTGCAGTCTTATGGAAAATCTCTTGCTTCATATCAAATAGAAGTTTTAAATTTTCCAGTTGTACCCCCAGGTCATCAGTTGTCTTAGAAAGAAAAGCCGAAAATCTATCCTCCATTGTTGCTAGTACACCTATACGAATAGCACGCAATAAAGCTGTTTCTCTTTCATTCTCTGGAAGGGAGATAAAAAAACGATAAACAAGCTCATCCGATATCTCAAAGCTATCAACTTGGATGCGCTGAAGTTTGTGATCTATACGCATACCTTATATTTTAGTGTAACGGTAGCCACCTTTTTTTATATAAACATCAAGGAATTTACCATGTGAATCAGCAGCCATCAATCCATCATAAACGCTTTGTGGTACATCATAATATTGATAAACTGCGCCACTTAAAAACTCAATTTCTAAAACCAGATTGTCAGGGTCATAACCAATCGAAGCAATGTTCGAAGATGATACATATTGCCTTTCCATATACTTTAAAATATTATAAATTAATTTGTTGTAATCTCCATGCTTTTATAATGTTCTGAAACTCGTCATCTGTAATATCTAAGTTATTATTCCAAGCACCTTTCCCTTTTTCGTCTGAAGCCACAATAGGGTCATTACTGTCTGGCCTATTCTTTTTGTCAGGGAATGTAATAATTGCTCTCATAGGCATCCTTACCGCTTCACCAACAATAATGGATTCACCAGTCTTCAGGATTGGAAGCATATTCACCAAATTAGAAAGATTATCTGAAATAGTATTTGCTATTATACCTCTGTCATTAGAGTTTGTCAAGCGCAAAGCTATCGTTGTACCACATTGAGATAAAATAGTTGGGTCAATCTCCGAAGGACGCTGGCTTACAATCATAGCGCTGATGCCATATTTACGTCCTTCCTTTACCAAACGACGCACTACTTTGGATGCTCTGCTATTATTGTCACTTCCAAGATAATTGTGAGCCTCTTCCATTACTATCAATAGAGGACGTTTCCTGCCTCCTTGTTTAAGATTGCGCGCCCAAAACATAGAGTCATACATGACACGCAAAAGAATTCCTATAATATCATGCAAAATTCCACTTGGTACTCCTGAAACATCAAAAACAGAAAGAGTTTTCTCTCCCATCCAAAGCTTCAGCAGTGAATGGATATCATTTGTTATATTTCCATCTGAACTTGGAATAAAACCTTCCGGTTTTAAGATAAAATCAAAACGAGGATCTGCCATTTTTGCCTGTAATGCAAGCAACTGCCTTCTCAAATTCATTGTAGCTGCAGATAAGAATATCTTTGATTGCTGTTGCTCCTTATATTGGGGCAGTACAAATGGGTTTATTGATCCAGTCATTTTACTTCCGTCTTCTTTCGTCGCGAAAGCCTCTGTTGTCGCAACCTCATCAAAATCCTTATCAATAGCGCATATTTTCTGTCCTGTTCCCGTACAGGAATGTGTTGCAAACATCGACCTATATAAATAAAGAAATAAACGTTGCAAACTAAAAGGCACAGGTGTATCTGCTGTTATATTATCAGCATTAAGATATGAGAACAAGCATGGGTTCTTCTCTATTGTAAGCTTCTTAAGTTTGAGAATAAGTTCTGAGAGCGGAAATCGGTCATTATCTTGAATATCACCAAAAGCAAAACTTACGAATTCATCAAAGCTCATGGCCCAAAATGGCACAACAAGTTTCTTGTCCGTACGATCTTCCGGTATTGTTCTAAATATATTAGCTCTACTTTTAAAGGTTTTACCATACTCACCATGAATATCAACAAGAATAATTCTAGAAGAGGGAAAAACAGTAGAATCTATTAGAGTGTTAACAAGCCCTGCCACAGTTGTTGATTTACCGGTTCCTGTAGAACCAACAATACAACTATGTCTAGTCACCAACTTATTGATATCTATTAGAGCTGGAATATTCTCCGCTCCAGAAATAGTGCCTACAGGCACAAACTCGGCGCCTTTATCACGACCATATATATTCACAAGGTCTTCTTCTGTAACAATATGTACCTCGTCATCTATCATAGGGTATTGTGATATACCTCTTTCAAATGGCTGACCTTTTGCGCCCTCTCCCACGAGTTGTACAGTCATCCACCTTAATCCCGTATTGGTATCATCTTTCATGGACTCGGGTACTGCATCAGCCCCTACCTGTACAATGGAGCCATACAAGTTAACAAAGCCCTGTGGTATTTTCACAAAACCACCTACTTGTCCAACCTTATAACCATTTCCGTAAATATATGAAATAGTTGAGTTGAGTGACGGGTATAACTGTACAGAAACATTTGTGCCAGAAATACTTCTAACAGCTCCTATAATTGCAGGATTACTTTTTGTCTGCATCTGGATGATCTCCTATTAATTCTGAAAGGAAGGAAGTAAAAGAGGCGAAATCCCCGAAAGATACGCGATCATCAACCTTCTTAAAGTTAAAATTCACAAATTCATTCTTTTCATCTATAAACTTTGACCATTCACGGCGCTGAGCACCAATCACAGCCTCTTCATCATGCCAAATACTGAGGTTAGGACGCTCCAATGCTTTTTTCACAGCTTCTGGTGCTACCAATGTACCAGAAGCATCTTTTTTCATCTTCCCATACATTAATGCCACTACATTTGCACTCTGATTTACTTTCAGAGCATTAATAATAGTGTCATTGATATGTTCATCACCAAATGAATAACCACAAACAAATAATACGGCATGAGGTTTTAATAGAAAACTTGTCAATCTGTCAGACATAGCTAAGAATGGCATCTTTCTACTTTGATCGTATTTCAGTTTGGAAGGGTATATCAGTTCTGGAGAGCCTGCTATACCTTTAGACACTCTATAAACTCTTCCCGACATAGTTTTCCAATTTACTGAACCGTGCAATTTCCACACTCTTGCCCAATAATTGGGTAACTCATTTTCTTCTACTGAATGAATATCAAAGAATGGGTATCTTGAACCAGAGAATCCATCAAAGAATGGTACATTTTGCTCTTCTAAAGCCTGCTCTAACAACAAATCATAGTTGGTTGTAAATATTTCCACTGGAACAACACGATCGATAGAACTCACCCACCTTGCAAGTCTTCGATACGAATTATCTCCATCAGGTAAGTCCTTTGTCACCGCATCTGCTATTGTATTGCAGATTTCTGTTTCTAAGTTATTTAATTCACTTTCCGTAAACCCTCTTACTGTGCCACCACCTGTTGAAACTTCTTTCATAGATCGAATATAAGTAAGAATATCTTCCAAATTAGAAGTATCTCTATCAGCCTTTTTCAACTCTTCAATCAGTCTCATATATGGTGTGGTAGGAGTATCTGTAGCATGTGCGTCGTTGATAATCTTGGTTAAACCCGCCATATCTGGTAACAGGGGGGCTCCTGTTATTCTAACAGACAAAGGACAACCTGCAGCAAGAAGAAAGCCAAGTGGAGACTTATCTTGTGACAATAACAATCTCAAACTTCTCAAATGTCTTATTTGATCGTGATTCATATTTCTTCTATTTTTTAACCTTTAATTTTCCCAAATGCCTCTCACTATTTCATTTGAAGGGACTTCAATATCTTAAACTAAAATAAAAAGTTAACTGTTTATTTGATTAAATTGTTAATTCTCATCTATTTTAGATATCAGCTCATTATTCAAACCCTCATCCTTACCTAACAATTGTCTTACAAGTCGATAAACTGTCGTACAGGGATTCTGATTGGCATATCGTGAATCGGTATATTCAAGATGCTTTGACTCTGCATATCGCATTGCGGAATCCATTGAACCGTATGTTGTCATTACAGCATAGTTGTTCGGATCTTTCTTGGCGTATTTGTATTTCTTCTTAGACTTGTATTTTGGAGAAGCATTTACAGCAGCAGAAATCTTCTCTTCGTAATCCTTTCTAGGAACACCTGTCGTTACATTCTGAAAATGATACAGATACCATAGCTCAAAAGCTTCATTACTCCATGCTACCTCTATCCCATTCTTGTCTCCTAATGCAATAGCTTCGTTGAAATCTTTAGCAGGAAATTCGTCTTTATCAAATACAGCCCAAACACGGTCATAGTTGTTCTTATTTTTCAAAGCGATAGCCTTCTCTACAACATCTTTTGTACCTCTGCCAAGACCTTTAACTTCTATATCATATACAATTATCCCTTGCTGTTTCTGAGCGAATGCATCAAAATAATTAGGCTCCGTTTTCGTACCCTCGCACACGATAAGAACAGAACATCGTATAACCTTCTGTTCTCTCCGTTGTGTTTGCTTCTTGAACTTAAAAGAGGCATTGTCTATCTTTATTTTCTTTGCAGCCATAACCTTTATTTTAATCGTTAAGAATATAAGGAATAGCTCCATAACGCCCCGCAATATAATTTCTCTCGTAGTTCGCGTCGTTGCGAGGTTTCGTCCCATCTGGAAGGACGATATCCATAAGGCTATAAAGGTCTGTCTGCTCTTTCGCATCTTTCTCCGTAAACCATATCTGGTCTCGTCTGAGTATTTTTTGAGAAAGCAAATGTGTATCGTGCGTGGTAAATATCAATTGGGCGTTCTTGGGATTCGTCTCCGGATTATTAAACAACTCAATAATATATTGAGATATGAGAGGGTGCATTTTAGCATCCAGTTCATCCACCACAAGTACTGCTCCGGAATAAAGAGTCTCAAATATCAGCCCCGAAAGGTCAAACAATTTATTTGTACCTGAAGATTCCCGGTCTTCAAATGAAAAATTGATTGTACCTATTACCTTACCTTTCTCTGAATACACATTATGCACGGAATCCAACTCAATACTTTTCTTTCCTTGCATCTCCTTTTGAAACATGGCTCTTAACTCTGTAGGTAAATCCGATGGGATATTAGGCTCTTCTTCGTGAGTGAGAATACTATTGAATCCAAGTCTCAACTTTTGGAAAAATTCAAGTGCATCAACACTATATTGTTCTTTCTTATGGAAAAACAGCTTTGAATATGATCTATACTGCTGATTGTTTAATCCGGAAATCACATTGAAATCTGATTGAAACCACGAGATAACTTGACGTGATATTTCACCTCCTAACTGTTGGCATAGTGACAAGAACAAGCGGTTATCGTTTGTCTTTTCTTCATAGCCTGCACCCTCCGGGAAATTGCCTTCATCCACACATATCCCTTCTTCGTTTCTCACGAACAGCATCTGCTCCTTAGAGCGAGGTGTCGTTTTCCTAAACAACCATTCATCAACAATACGCTCCAGATTATATCTAAATCCATATCTGTAGTAGTAATCTCCTTTCAGAAAAACTATCTCAAACATTGTAGGACTATCATTGCCTTTCAAAAGAAGAAACGGATCGTATTCCAATTCCTCATTGTCGTTCAATTTTACAGATAATAATACACATCTTGCCATTGTGTGCATAGCACTGACAAGATTTGATTTACCACTGGAGTTAGCTCCATATAGCGCAAGAGAACGAAGTAATGTATGTTTATTGTATTCAAACAAATTCATATCTGAACACTCTTTCAAAGCTTTATCAGCCTCCAATACCAAGGTCTTCTTTCCATAAAACGACCTGTAATTCTCAACAGTAAATTCAAGTATCATATAATTAAACCTTAAAGTCTTTATATAGAATAATATTTCAAGTACAAAGGTAATAATAAAAATCCAATCAGTGTGCAAATTTGAGAAATAATCTCAAATTTGCACACAATATTCTTTCTTTTCTATCAACTACAATATGAATGTTGCTCTATTTTAACCCTGCATTAAAGTAGAGCAAAAACTTAAAAGTAGCATTTGGGCTGGCAAAAAGAAAAAATCATGAACTATGCAGCCATAGTTCATCTTTGTTAGGGTAAAAGTGGTTTAGTTTAGAACTTGATCAGATATACAAAAACCAAACTAAACTTATATATGAAGGCTTTTGGTAATTTTAGAATTAATACCAAACCTAACATTCAATCCGAAGGACAAGCAGAACAAGAAGATGAGGGACAAATAGTGTCCCCGACATTTCAGTGTAGTTTTTTTGAAATGGTTTTATTGTTTTTCTTTCTTTTGGTATGCGAATTTTTGTCCCTCGTTTGTCCCCCGAAAGCATTTTAACGCGCAAACACATATTGATTATCAAAGTATTATACACTCATAACACATATTGCATCGGCAAGTAAAGCTAATCATATATACCCAGTTATCCCCAAAACGAAAACGATGAGAGATTTTCCTTTATAGATAGCTTAGGATGTTCAGTTCTCCTATCTCCCATTTCAAAACAAAGGCTGTCCATTATCTAATATGTGACAGCCTTTCTATGAAAGTTTTCTTCAGATAAATATCATACTTTTTTCATAAACTCCTTCGGTGTTTTTCCAAAATACTCCTTATACCTGCCTCTGAAGTTTTTCAGATTTCGCATACCCACCATTTCAGCAACCATAGTCACAGAAAATTTTCCGCTTTCCAAAAGTTCCCGTGCCTTCTCCATCCTGATTCTCGAAATCAAATATTTGGGTGCTTCTCCCGTCAACAACTTCCACTTATTATAAAAGGTTGTCCGGCTCATGCACATCCTGGAGGCAATATCATCTACTGTCAAATCCTCTTTATCCATATTCTCCATAATGTAAAGCTTCACTTCATTCAAAAATGCCAGATTGGCATCCTGCTGAGCCCGCTCCATAGGTTTCGTTAAAAAATCTTCTCCAAAAACTTTCTGAAGAAATGTCTTCCGAAGAAAACGGCTATTATTTATCAATATGGATATTTCCACTTTAAGGTCCTCCAGATTAAAGGGCTTACATACAAAGAGATCAGCCTGAGAAGAACAACGCTTTTCCCGCCGTTTCACATCAATGTGCGCCCCCATCAATATCACCGGAATAAAGGAGGTGTCCCTCGACGTCTTCAGTTTAGAAGAAAGTTCCTCACCGCTCATACCTTTCAACATGATATCACAAATCACCAAATCCGGATACTCTTCACATATTACCTCCAATGCTTCCTGACCGTCATCAAAGCTCCTCACTACAAAACATTCCGATAAACGTTTCTCAAGATAATCCTTGAATCCCTTGTCATTATCCGCAAGTATCACTAAAGGTCTATCCATATTTTTTTTCTTCGAGAAACCATGGAAAGCTATTTCCGACTCATTCACCTGAAAAGTGTCCGGAATATTTAAGGATGTATCCCCCCCCGAAACCGCACACGAACATCTTATGGGAAATCGAAGCAGAGCCTCCTTTTCCAAAGTCAGTATTTTCCCGTCACATATATTCATCAACTTGTCAAAAAACACACCGCCCATGCCATACTGCTTGCCATGCAGAGGTCGCAGAATAGGAAGCCGCGACGAGTACCATCTGCAACATTTCAGAAATCGCTTGTTGCCTGTATCCTTAATCCTGATTGCCCAGTAATCTCCCTTCAACGAAACCTGCATCGAGAGATGCGTTTCCGGCAGAGAACACTCGATGGCACTCAATACAAACCGGTCGATAACCGGAGATATCTTTCCCGGATCAAACCAAGCGCTTGCATAGTCAAAATCCGGAACCAAATCCAGCTTCATCTGTAACCCGGCCACATGAGACTGTAAAAAAGACACTTTCTTCCTCATAAATGCGCCGATTTCATGTTCTGCAACTACCAGGCTACCAGAATTGCCAAATAGTCGTTTCAACTCCATCAACGCTATCAAGTGCTGCTCCAGCCCGCCTATATGATGAAGTGCAACAGCCAGTTCCTTCTTTATGTCTTCCGGACAGTCTCCTTCGTAAACTGCCCCTAACGGTGTCTTAATCAAAGAAATGGGATTACGTATGTTTTGAAAGGTATCAATGAAATACTGATTTCCCTCTTTCAGTAAATCTCTTTCTTCACTGATACAGAGTAAATGGAACAAAAGCCAACATAATATACAGATTCCACTAGCCACTATTGGCAGAACAGACCAGGGAACCTTATGATATACGCCGATGGATAGCAGGAAAACGCATAATGACACTACTATTATTATTATCGATAAATGTTTCATACTATTATAAGTTTAAGTAATAATGATTCATACTAATATATACCCGAGTTTTCAGTCAATAGCAGGATAATCCCAAGTATGTCATCAGGAGGCGGTCTAATGGGGGAACGGTAGGTTCCTTGAGTCATCGAATTCACCTTACCAACCCTCGTTTGCTAGAAGAGCCTGCATTTCGTCCACCTGTATTTCATACCCAGCAACTCTCTAAACCATTCATTTCCCATGCCCAACGTATCTTTAAATATCAATACAACATTCCGCTTATCCAAGATAGCTCCAATCAATTATTCTCAAACAAAATAATAGTATAACAAACGGAAAGGCTAAAAAGATGATACCACTTCACACATATTCTTATCATACTCACATATCTTGCGCATGAAACAGAAAGACATTATCTTTGCAGCATGAAACAAGAACTGAAAGAAAACGGAGGATTACCGGCACATATACTCTGGACACTTGCTATCGTAGCTGGCGTGTCCGTAGCCAACTTGTATTACAATCAACCCCTGCTTAATATCATGCGGCATGAATTGGAAGTTTCTGAATTCAAAACGAACCTCATTGCCATGATTACACAAATCGGATATGCGCTGGGATTATTGTTCATCGTCCCATTAGGAGACCTCTATCGACGCAAGAATATCATCCTAACGAATTTCTTCCTACTCATATTTTCCCTTCTAGCCATTGCCATGGCACCGAACATCTACATCATCTGGGCAGCATCACTCATTACCGGCATCTGCTCCATGATACCCCAAATATTTGTACCGATTGCCTCGCAATTCTCACGCCCCGAAAACAAGGGACGGAATGTAGGTGTCGTCATCTCAGGATTACTGACTGGAATACTTGCATCACGTGTTGTCAGCGGATTTGTGGGTGAAGTGCTTGGCTGGCGTGAAATGTACTTCATCGCCGCTGGAATGATGTTACTATGCGCTATCGTTGTATTAAAGGTACTACCGGACATACAACCGACTTTCCAAGGCAAATATTCCGGGCTGATGAAGTCTCTTTTCTCATTAGTAAGAGAATACCCCTCTCTACGAATCTACTCGATACGTGCAGGACTGGCCTTTGGCTCATTCCTTGCCATGTGGTCCTGCCTTGCATTCAAAATGGGAGAAGCCCCGTTCCATGCATCCAGCGATGTCATCGGCATACTAGGGCTCTGCGGCATTGCCGGAGCCTTAACCGCATCTTTTGTAGGAAAATATGTAAAAAAGGTAGGCATACGCAATTTCAACTTTATCGGTTGCGGAATGATTCTGCTTGCATGGGCCTCGCTCTTTTTCTGCGGAAACAACTATGCAGGTATCATTACCGGTGTCATTCTTATAGACATAGGCATGCAATGTATCCAACTCAGCAACCAGACCAGTATTTTCGACATCTACCCGTCTGCCTCCAATCGGGTAAATACGATTTTCATGACCATTTACTTCATCGGCGGCTCTTTGGGTACCTTCCTTGCAGGAAGCAGTTGGCAGACTTGGGGATGGAGTGGCGTGGTCGGCACCGGCGTTATTTTAACAATAATATCGTTGTCCATCACCCTTTACAGCAAGAAATAACAAGGATACTATCATTTTTCCAAGCAAACGCAAAGATTTGATAATTTTTATTTGTCATGCAAAGGATAAGGAAGATATTGAACAGAATTGTTATACCTTTGTCGCATCAAACTATAAACGACAGATTGATAATAGATTCGTCAACCAAGCATAGTCAAAAACAACCCTATGAATTCAGCAAAGAAAATACCCTCTCCACTCGTTTCTCTATTTCCCATCGCTTTTCTCGTAGGAATGCTGTTCGCCACCATCCATACTTTCGGAAGTGACGCCTTGAGTGGAGGAAGCCAGATTTCCCTGCTTGCCACCACTGGTATGTGTGTCTTTATCGGCATGACTTTCTACCGCATCCCTTGGAAAGATTATGAACTTGCCATCACCAACAACATTTCAGGTGTTGCCACAGCTATCATTATTCTATTGATTATCGGTGCTTTGAGCGGCACATGGATGATAAGTGGGGTGGTACCTACCCTTATATATTATGGTATGCAGATTATCCATCCGAATTTTTTCCTTGCTTCTACCTGCATTATTTGTGCATTGGTATCAGTAATGACGGGAAGTTCATGGACCACTATCGCCACCATCGGTATCGCCCTTTTGGGCATAGGTAAGGCACAAGGTTTTGAAGAGGGATGGATAGCCGGTGCCATCATTTCGGGAGCCTATTTCGGAGACAAAATTTCACCGTTATCGGATACCACGGTCCTTGCCTCATCCGTAACGGAAACACCGTTATTCAGCCATATCCGCTATATGATGATCACCACCGTCCCCTCTCTCCTCATCACCCTTGTCATCTTTACAGTAATGGGACTCACACACGAAACGAACAATACACAACAGATCGCGGAATTTACGGCAGCATTGGACGCCAAATTCAACATTACTCCCTGGTTACTGGCTGTTCCCGTGATTACGGGAATACTGATTGCCCGGAGAGTGCCTTCCGTCATCACACTCTTTCTCTCCACTCTGCTGGCAGGGATATTCGCCTTCATCTTCCAACCGGGACTACTGAATGAGATAGCGGAAGGTGGGAATATGTTCAAAGGGATAATGATGACATTCTATGGCAGTACCAGCCTGCAAACTGACAGTGACATGTTGACAGAACTGATTGCCACACGAGGTATGGCAGGAATGATGAATACCATCTGGCTCATCATCTGCGCCATGTGTTTCGGTGGAGCCATGACGGCAAGCGGCATGCTAGGAAGCATCACTTCCCTATTCGTCCGCTTCATGAAGAATACAGCCAGCATGGTAGCATCCACCGTATGTTCCGGATTGTTCCTGAACCTTGCCACGGCAGACCAGTACATCAGCATTATCCTCACCGGAAACATGTTCAGCAACGTTTACGCAAAGAAAGGCTACGAAAGCCGGCTACTTAGCCGTACCACGGAAGATGCCGTTACCGTCACCTCCCCGCTTATCCCATGGAACACCTGCGGCATGACGCAAGCCACCATTTTGAGTGTACCCACACTGACCTACCTTCCCTATTGCTTCTTCAACCTTATCAGTCCGGTAATGAGTATCTTTATTGCTGCTATCGGATATAAAATAATTAAAAAACCGGTGAACAATCCTGGATAGGCATTGTTCTTGCAATAAACTTATAACGAACAATTTATTTAAACCTAAACAAAAAAAGATTCGATTATGAAAAAGTTTATTGCATTAGCAGCAGTAGTATTGGTAAGCATGGCAACAACGACCATGTATGCACAAGAGAGTAGAGCTGAAAAGCGCGCAGACCGTAAAGCCCAAAGAGACGCAGAACGTGCACGCCTGAAAGCTGAAGAACAAGCACAGGATGCCATTTCGTACGATGACGCAATGGCGGCCTTGAAAGCTCACCAGTTCGTAATGGAGGCAGACCAAGTGATGTTCCGCAACGGACAGACCGCATTTGTAAACTCCAACACCAACTTCGTATTGGTCAACCAAGGACGTGGCACCGTGCAGGTAGCCTTCAACACCGTATACCCAGGTCCTAACGGCATTGGCGGTGTAACAGTAGACGGAACCGTATCGGACATCCAAATGACTACCGACAAACGGGGCAACGTGAATTGTAACTTCAGCATCCAGGGTATCGGCATTTCCGCCCAGATATTCCTTACGCTGACCGATGGCGGGAACAACGCAACCGTAACCATCAGCCCGAACTTCAACTCCAACACCATGACTTTGAGCGGGAACCTGGTTCCGCTGGAACAATCCAACATATTCAAGGGACGTTCCTGGTAAAACCCTTATATAAATATATATATTCCCACTCCGCCACAAATCACACTAAAAAGTGTACATTTGTAGCGGAGTTTTTTATATACCAATGTCATGAGAGAATTTATCATTGCAGACAATCAAGATATCACCAAAGCAGGCATGATGTTCCTATTGGGCAGACAGAAAGACACCTCCCTGCTGCTGGAAGCCGACAACAAGGCAGAACTGATACAGCAACTACGCCTGCATCCCACCGCCGTTGTCATTCTGGACTATACCCTTTTTGATTTTTCGGGAGCCGAAGAGCTAATGGTACTTCACGAACGCTTCAAGGAAGCCGATTGGCTACTCTTTTCCGACGAATTGAGCCTACCGTTCCTGCGCCAGGTATTGTTCAGCAGCATGGCATTCGGCGTAGCGCTGAAGGATAATTCCAAAGAAGAGATACTGACCGCACTACAATGCGCCTCACGCAAGGAGCGATTCATCTGTAATCACGTCAGTAACCTGCTGCTCGCAGGCAACGGTTCCTCCTCCCCCACTCATCCTACCATCAAAGATGATTTACTGACTACTGCCGAACGGAGCATCCTAAAAGAGATAGCCCTGGGGAAAACAACCAAAGAAATAGCTGCCGAACGAAACCTCAGCTTCCATACGGTAAACAGCCACCGGAAGAATATCTTCCGGAAACTGGGTGTAAACAATGCGCACGAAGCCACCAAATATGCCATGAAGGCAGGCATCGTAGACTTGGTGGAATATTATATATAAATCTCCCCGCTCCCGACACACAGCCGGGCATCAGCATCATACACCACTCCGAACTGGCCCGGAGCAATGCCTTGCAGCTTTTCTTCCGAAACAATGCGGTAACCCTCCGCCTCCTTTTGCAACCTGCCTTTGACAAACTCCGGCGTATGGCGTATCTTGAAAGTCACCTCCACCTCTTCCTGCGCTCCCTTCCAGGGATTATCCGTAATGAAATGAAAATCGTACATACGGAATTCATAGCCGTATTGCAATGCCGTATCACATCCGCGGGACACGTAAATCACATTCTCCTCCACATCCTTGCGGACAACAAACCACGGTCCTCCACCCAACCCCAATCCTTTACGCTGGCCGATGGTATGAAACCAATAGCCCCGATGCTTGCCCAACTTTCTACCCGTTTCCAACTCCACAATATCCCCTTCCCTTTCGCCAAGGAAACGGCGCACAAAATCATTATAATCAATCTTTCCCAGAAAGCAGATGCCCTGACTGTCACGACGTCTGGCGCTGGGCAATCCGGCACGCAGGGCTATGTCACGAACCTCATTCTTCATCAGTCTGCCCAATGGAAACATCAGTTTGGAAACTTGCAGATAATCTATCTGTGCCAGAAAGTCGGTCTGGTCTTTCACGGAATCGGCAGCGGTACCGAGCCATGTCTTTCCATCCCTCAACACCGTAGTGGCGTAGTGCCCGGTTGCCGTGACATCGAAATCCTTCCCCACACGTTGCTCAAAGCACCCGAACTTTATCAGCTTGTTGCACATCACATCCGGATTGGGAGTCAAGCCACGTCTTATTTTATCAATGGCATAAGCCGCCACCTGGTCCCAATACTCCCGGTGCAGGTCCACTACTTCCAACGATAATCCATAACGCCGGGCAATGGCAGAAGCCATCTCCATATCCTCTTCCGCAGAGCAGTCCATATAATCGGCATCGTCCCTCCCTATTTTGATATAAAATAGAGAAGGACGGTAACCTTGTTCGCAAAGGAGATGTACCACCACGGAGCTGTCTACACCTCCCGACAATAATACAGCAATATTCATTCTATCGTATACTGTTATTCTTTTAAATTCTGTCAAATGCCTGGGACAAGTCGTCCAGCAAATCATCGATATGTTCTGTCCCGATGGAGAGGCGGACCGTGCCCGGTTTGATGCCTTGTTCTTCCAATTCCCGTGCACTCAATTGGGAATGGGTAGTGGTGGCAGGATGGATAACCAGGGATTTCACATCAGCCACATTGGCAAGCAACGAGAATATCTGTAAACTGTCAATAAACGTCTGCGCTTCCTTCACACCGCCCCGCACCTCAAACGTAAAGATAGAACCGCCTCCATTCGGAAAGTATTTCCCGTAAAGCGCGTGGTCAGGATGCTCGGGCAGGGACGGGTGGTTCACGGCAACCACTTTGGGATGCTTCTTCAAGAATTCAACCACTTTCAAGGCATTCTCCACATGACGTTCCACGCGAAGCGACAACGTCTCCAATCCTTGCAACAGAATGAAAGCATTGAAAGGACTGATTGTGGCACCGGTATCACGCAACAATACGGCACGGATACGGATGGCATAGGCAGCAGGACCGGCAGCGTCGACGAAACGTACTCCATGATAACTCGGGTCCGGTTCCGTCAGTTGGGGAAACTTCCCCGAGGCCACCCAGTCGAACTTGCCGCTATCTACAATAACACCACCCAAGGACGTACCATGCCCTCCGATGAACTTCGTTGCCGAATGGACTACAATATCTGCCCCATGCTCTATGGGACGAATCAAGTAAGGAGTACCGAAGGTGTTATCTATAATCAGAGGAATCCGGTGACGGTGTGCTATTTCAGCAACGGCATCAATGTCAATGATGTTGCAATTCGGATTTCCCAGCGTTTCAATGAATACTGCCTTGGTATTCTCCTGAATCGCTTTCTCGAAATTGTCCAGATTGCCCGGGTCCACAAAAGTAGTGGTAACCCCGTAGGCAGGCAATGTGTGGGCCAGCAGATTATACGTTCCGCCGTAGATGGTCTTAGCTGCCACGATATGGTCGCCTGCACGGGTGATATTCTCAAAGGCATAAGTGATGGCTGCCGCACCCGAGGCTACGGCCAATCCGGCAACACCGCCTTCCAGAGCCGCCACACGTTTCTCGAACACATCCTGGGTGGAATTCGTCAACCGCCCGTAAATATTCCCCGGGTCCTGCAAGCCAAAGCGGGCTGCCGCATGGGCCGAATTACGAAATACATACGAAGTTGTCTGATAGATAGGTACGGCGCGGGCATCAGTTGCCGGGTCGGGTTGTTCTTGTCCAACGTGAAGTTGTAGAGTCTCAAAGTGCAATTTCTTTGTTTCCATTGTCGTTTGTATTTTAGGTGAATAAACCGTTTCTCATTCGGATGTTGCAAAGATAGAGCGATAAGCCGGGGCAGACAATGACACAGATTAGGGAATTTTATACCACAATTGTGGTAGATAAGCAAGCTATTTTCTATCTTTAGATAAGATAGACTGCATTTCGGCAAAACTTTTTCATGCAAGCATGAAAGTTCTGCACTCAATTTGCACTATCTTTGCCCCCATGAAAGCAAGAAATATACTGATACTCATATTGGGAACCCTGATTCTTCCCATTTATCTGACTTCCTGCGGGGTGGACCGCTGGAAAGAGTATGCCGGACAGACCCAGACAGACCGCTGGATTGACGATACCATGCGTGTGTGGTACTATTGGGTAGACGCTATCCCCCATACCAACGACCTGAACTATTTTCAAGCCCCTTTCACTTTCTTTGCCTCGCTCAAATCCGAAGAAGACAAATTCTCCACCATCGACAGTCTGGTCAGCGTCACCACTACCCGCAGCATCCCCTATACGGATTACAGCTACGGATTCCAGTTCACTACCAACCAGATAGAAGTAGAAGGAGAAGAGAATGCCATTGTTGCACAGATTCTTTACGTTGCCGACGGAAGCCCGGCCTCGGAAATCGGGCTGAAACGGGGTGACTGGATTATGAAGATGGACGGGAACTTTATTACTGAACAGAATTATAAGAAACTGTATGGAAGTAGTGCCATGGAACTTACAGTAGGTTATTACGACGTGGAGAAAAATGCCATCGTTGCTTACGACAAACCCAGACAGATAGCATCGGCGCGTCCCGTCAACGACAACCCGGTGCACTATAAGAATGTATATACATCAGGCAGCAAGAAAATAGGTTATCTGGTCTACAACCACTTCAGTTCCGGCCCCACGGACAACAGTAATGAATATGACAACGACCTGCGCAGCGCATTCCAATATTTCGCATCACAGCAAGTCAACGAATTCATCCTTGACTTGCGCTACAACAACGGTGGATTACTGAGTTGCGCAGAATTGCTGTGTACCATGCTTGCACCTTCCTCCGCCTTGGGACAAGAGTTGGGGTACCTGGAATTCAACAACCGCTTCAATCCGCAGATAGTACCGTTCACCCTGAACTCCGGACTCATCGGAAACGGAGCAAACCTAAACCTGAATACTCTCTACGTACTTACCAGCAGCCAGACTGCCTCCGCCTCCGAAATGGTGATTAACTGTCTCGACCCGTATATGGATGTTGTCATTATCGGCGGTACTACCGTAGGCAAGAATGTAGGTTCCAGGAATTTCTCCAGCCCCGAACTGATGATAACGATGAATCCCATCGTCTGCAAGATATACAATTCGGAAGGGAAATCTGATTATGAATCCGGATTCCAACCGGCCTACTCGGGATATGTAGTGAATGAGATGAGCGACATGTCACGTTTCCTGCCCTTTGGAGATACCAACGAAGCCTTATTGAGCACTGCACTCGGCGCCATCGACGGAAGCATACAACCGCCCGCACAAGAAGATACCCGTTCTTTAAGAGTGACCACTCTCGCAAACTCCATTGAACGTCGGGCAAGCCATGCCGTACGCATCAAATAAAAAGACCAATAGGATGAAACTAAACAGAAGAGTTACAATCATCACCCGATTTTCGGGAATCATGTTCAGCCTGCTGTTGCTCGGCGGACTGGCAGCTTGCAGCGATGATAACAATGGCAATGATACGCCAGAACCGGAGCCGTCAACCTACCCCACCACTCCTTTCTCCAAAATCGAACTCAAAGAAGTGATAGAGAGCGATGCGCAACCGGTTACTGCCACCCACACCTACCTTTACAACAGTGCAGGCAGGCTGACCAGCTACACCGGCAAACAGAGCTTTACAGCAGGAGACGAACTCTTCGAGATAGAGAATACCACTACTGTCGAATACAAGGACCATCAAGCCGTGATAACCGACGAAGCAGGTACAGTATCAACCTACACGCTGAATGACAAAGGTTATGCCACCACTTGTACCAGTCAGGATATGGCAGGAAATACCCGTACTTACACCTTCTCCTACCTCATCAACACCGAAGACAAATACTATCTGGAAAACATCACAGAAAAGCTGGACGACGGAAAAGAATACTCATTCATTACAATAGACTACAGCAACTTCCGGGCATTGCGCATACAGCAAAAGGTTGACACTTTTGAACACAACAGTACGGCTACCACACCATCAGGCAATGAAATTGCAAATATCTCCGAAATACCAAGCCTATTCATTACGGACATGTATCCGCTTTCCATGCATGCAGTTGCCATATACGGGAAGATATTGGGAGAACCTGCAAACTATCTGATTACCCAACTCATCCCGGACAGCAACGGAGAAAGTGAAGAGACCACCACCTATACTTATACGTTAGATAACCGGGGTATCGTCACTTCCTGCCATGCAGTCGTCAGGCATATAAGGAACGGCTACGAGCAGGACTACACACGCACCGTGAACTATACCATCGAATAATAAGCTACTTACTTCTTAAAGAACTTGTCGAAGAAAAGGACGTGATAGTCTATGGAGTTGTTCCAATACGTTCCGGTATGTCCACCGGGACGAGTGATGAAGTCATGGTCTATCTTCCTTGCCAGCAGCCGGTTGTGCAAGTCCTTGTTCACTTCAAGAAAGAAATCGGCCTCACCGCAGTCGATGATTAGCGCCAAGTCGCCATTTACAATCTTATCCAGCTGGTTGACCACCGTATGCGCATCCCAAGATGCCTTGTTGGCAGCAAACTCTCCCAACTGCTTGTTCATTTCCCAATTCTGGGGGAACGGCCGTATATCCACTCCTCCACTCATACTGCCCGCCGCACCGAACACATCCTTATGACGGATAGCACTCCACAAAGCACCGTGGCCGCCCATACTCAATCCACTGATGGCACGCGCCTTTCTATCGGGAATGGTAGCATAGTTCCCGTCTGTATACTTCACCAATTCCGAGGTGACAAAAGTCTCATAACGGTAGGCAGGATTCTCCGGACTGTCCCAATACCAACTGTTCTTGCCGTCCGGACATACAAATATGATTCCTTTCTCATCCGCCATCTGCGGCAATTCCGGCTTCAGCTGCACCCAGCTCCGCGCATTGCCGCCATAACCGTGCAACAGATAAACCACCGGACAAGCCTGCTTGCCGATAGCCTTATCAGGCAATACATACACAACTTTTACATCCTTATTCATGGCTGCACTTCTCACCAACACCGTGTCTACACGTGCCGCCTGCAACATTACGGCAGACAGACACCACAAAAGCCCCAAGGCAATAATTCTTTTTTTCATCTATTTATTGTTTATTTTTTCTAACGGATGGCAATATTAACAATAAATACTGAAAAATCATTATCTTTGCCTCACAAACTATTCAAAATCCACTATGGAGTTTATTATCATTCTACTTTTACTTATTCTGAACGGCATTTTTGCCATGTATGAAATCGCTTTAGTCTCCTCAAGTAAAGCACGCCTTGAAACTCTTGTCGGAAAAGGGAACAAAAGAGCCAAAGGAGTATTGAAACAACTGGAAGAACCCGAAAAATTCCTCTCCACCATCCAAATCGGTATTACTCTTATCGGTATCGTATCCGGTGCCTATGGTGGTGCCACCATCGCTGATGACGTAGAACCGCTGTTCGCCCTCATTCCGGGAGTAGCCGCCTATGCCAAGACTCTCGCCATGATTACCGTAGTAGCCATCATCACCTATCTGTCGCTCATCATAGGCGAACTGGTGCCCAAGTCCATCGCCTTGAACAACCCGGAACGATGGGCCACCATGCTCAGCCCCTTCATGATTGTGCTAACCAAGATTTCCTATCCGTTTGTATGCCTGCTGAGCGCTTCCACCAAACTGATGAACAAACTCATCGGACTGAACAGCGGCGAAGAACGCCAAATGACACAAGACGAACTGAAGATGATTCTGCACCAAAGCTCGGAACAAGGCGTCATCGACAAAGACGAAACGGAAATGTTGCGTGACGTGTTCCGCTTCTCGGACAAAAGAGCGAATGACCTGATGACCTATCGCCGCGACATCGTCGTGCTCCATCCCACAGACACACCGGAAGAGGTGCTGCGTATCATCCACGAAGAACACTTCAGCAAATATCTCCTGGTGGAGCGGGGAAAGGACGAGATTATCGGTGTGGTTTCCGTAAAGGACATCATCTTGATGATGGGCGGCGAACAACCCTTCAACTTACGTAGTATTGCACGCCCTGCTTTGTTTATTCCGGAAAGTTTGTATGCAAAGAAAGTTTTAGAGCTGTTTAAGAAGAACAAAAACAAGTTCGGAGTTGTTGTAGACGAGTATGGAAATACAGAAGGTATCATCACCCTGCACGATTTGACGGAAAGTATCTTCGGAGACATCCTCGAAGAGAATGAAACGGAAGAAGAGGAAATCGTTGTTCGTCAAGACGGTTCCATGCTGGTGGAAGCTTCCATGAATCTGGATGACTTTATGGAGGCGATGGGCATTATGAACTATGATGACCTGAAAGAAGAAGACTTCACCACCTTGAGCGGTCTTGCCATGTTCTTGATAGGACGGGTGCCGAAAGCCGGAGACTTGTTCAGCTACAAAAACCTGGACTTCGAAGTGGTGGATATGGACCGCGGACGGGTGGACAAGCTGCTCGTCATCAAGAAAGAAGAAGATGAATAACAAACGCTATTGCGTCTTTATAATTAACTTAAACCATTAAAGCAATGAAAAAAGTAATGATGATTGCAGCCCTTGCCGCTGCATTGGTATCCTGCCAATCAAAAGGAACTCAGAACAATGACGCCGTCGCCATGGACGAAAGTGTAATGGCTGTTACCGGCAATGACTCGTCTGCCGTAGCCGTATACGAAGGAATCCTTCCCGCCGCCGACGGTCCGGGCATCCAGTATGTATTGAGCGTAGACAGTGTAGGTCCCGACGGAGAAAGCGGCTACACGCTGGTAACAACTTATCTGGATGCCGAAGGCCCCGGAAAGAACAAGAGCTTTACTTCCAAAGGAAAGAAAGAAGTTATCCAGAAAGACGTCGACAACAAGAAGAAAACAGCCATCAAGCTGACCCCGAACGACGGGGACACTCCGGTGTACTTCGTAGTAGTGAACGACACAACCCTGCGCCTTGTCAACGACAGCCTGCAGGAAGCAGTGAGTGACTTGAATTATGACATCATCCAGGTGAAATAGTCCATCCATACTTATAAGAAAGAACGGTACAGCCGGAATTACTGAATTCAGTGGTTCCGGCTGCTGTTTTTTCAATGAGGGGGCATTTCAAACAAGAGAACAGAAGGCTATATCAAAAAGTTAGTGCTATCTTTGTCGCTTCATCAAAGTATATATAAACATGAAACATTCTTCCGAGAAACCTTTAGCACCTGCCAACTACTCACGCTGTTTCAACAACCAATGCCCGAAAGCCGACAACTGCCTGCATCGCTTAGCCGCCCTTCGCGATACCCCCGAGTACCCGTCCATCCGCATCATCAATCCACTGTGTATTCCAGAGGATAGCAGCCAATGCGCCTATTTCCAATCGACACAAAAGATACATGTCGCATGGGGAATCAGCCACTTGCTCGATGAAGTTCCCTACAAGAATCTCCAACCTCTGAAAAGCCAGTTGATAGCCCATTTCGGCCGCGGAAAATACTACCGCTTCTACCGGGAAGAATCTTACCTTTCCCCCGAAGACCAGAACTATATCCGCAGAACTTTCCACCAATACAACATTCCGGGAGAACCGGCTTTCGACTCCTACAGCGAAGAATACAAATGGTAGAAAGGTAATCTTCAGCCCCCTTTTCATGTCATTTTATCACTGAAAATATAGATAACACTTTAGTTCACAACGGTGAACACTTTGTTACAACAGTAAGAAACAAAGTGTTCACATACTATGAAACAAACTGTTCACACTCAATAAAACAAACTGTTTTCTTTAACGGAACAAACAGTTTCCTACTAATGAAACAAACTGTTCTCCATATTGAAACAAACCGTTCTCCTTAGGGAAACAGACGGATTCCCTTTTGAAGCCCTACAAGGGGAATAATTATCGCCTACGAAAATATAGGAGGAAATACAGCGACATAGTGCGATACCTATTCTCTGCAAAACGGGTGAACGTGTTCGGGAGGATATTGCAGCAACACGGGATGAGGTAAAGGAAAGAGAGGGGGAGATGGTATATTGTGTGGTAAAAGTGGAGAGGCAGAAAAGACGAAAAGGATTACAGTTGAAATAAATTCTTTTTCTTAACTTTGTGAAATAGAAACATCGAATATGACGATGAAGAAAATAAAAATATGAAAACAGCACTATCTATAAATCAACCGTTCAAGGATTGGGTAAACCACCTAAAACAAGACATTCGTAGTGCACAGATTAAAGCGGCTGTACGCGTGAACAGCGAACTGCTTCACCTTTACTGGCAACTGGGAGCAGAAATTATAGAACGGCAGAAAGAAATGACTTGGGGAAGCGGATTTCTCGAAGAGTTGAGTCGTGAGCTGATGGCAGAATTTCCTGATATGAAAGGGTTCTCATATAGAAACATACGCAGTATAAAGCAGTGGTATCTATTTTATAATGAGCCACATACAATTTGGCAACAAGTTGTTTCCAAATTAGGTGAAGAGAAATTTTTCTCCATCCCTTGGGGGCATCATCTCTATATCATCTCCCAATGCAAGGAAGTGAACTTATTCGGAGAAAGACAGTTAAACAATAAAACCGGAAACATATATGGCCGATAATTATCTTGAAAATCAGTACGAGCAATACCGGGCACGCAAAGCAGCTTGGGAGAAAGCGAAAAAATCCGGTAAGGCACAAACGCTACATAAGCCGACACTTCCCCTCAAAAAAGGCGGAAAGAAAGTGTTCGTTACCGGAGGTGCAGGAGGTATTGGCAAAGCCATTGTAGAAGCCTTCTGCAAGCTTAATTACCAAGTAGCCTTTTGTGACAAGAATGAACTGGAAGGACAACAAACCGCCCAAGCCACCGGAGCACAATTCCACCCCGTCGACCTAAACAGCAAAGAAGCATTGGAACTTTGCCTGCAAAATATTTTCAAGGAATGGGGGGATATTGACATCATTATAAACAATGCCGGCATCAGTGAATTCTCTCCCATCACAGAAACGAGTGTGGAGACTTTCGATAAAATATTGTCTGTGAATTTACGTCCGGTGTTCATTACTTCACATGCGTTGGCAGTACACCGCAAAAGTCAAAACAGCACGAATACCTACGGAAGAATCATTAATCTCTGTTCTACCCGCTATCTGATGAGTGAACCAGGCAGTGAAGGATATGCAGCTTCCAAAGGAGGTATCTATTCATTGACGCATGCGTTGGCTTTATCGCTTGCAGAGTGGCACATCACGGTCAACTCCATCTCTCCGGGCTGGATTCAGACACACGATTATGAACAATTACGGGCAGAAGACCATTCACAACATCCCTCCGGACGGGTTGGCAAACCGGAAGATATTGCCCGTATGTGCGTATTCCTATGTCAAGACGAAAACGACTTCATCAATGGCGAAAACATAACCATTGACGGAGGCATGACCAAAAAGATGATTTACTGGGAATAGCCCTTTTATAAAACAATCTGCCCAACATAATAATTATAGGATATGAACATGAAAAAGTCTTTTATAGGAATCCTGGCAGCAACCATCATCCTCAGCGGATGCGGCACAAGCCAGATGGCTGCAGGCGACCCTAACGCAGTGCTCGCAGGAGCTGCCATCGGAAGTAATGTAGGCGGTGCCATCGGCGGGCTGATAGGTGACAGTAACGGAGGCTGGCGAGGAGGATACCGGGGTTCCGCCATCGGCACCATCATAGGAACCATTGCGGGAGCTGCCATTGCCAATGCAGCCACAGCCCCCAAAAAGCAGGAGGAGTACAGCTACCGGATAGAAAGGACACAGCCCTATCCCCCGCAATCCGGAAGACAGCCGCAAGCATCGGCCATCGACCACTTGAGGATACGGAATATACGTTTCATTGACGACAGCCGCAACCACGTCATCAATTCGGGCGAAAACTGTAAAGTGATTTTTGAAATCATGAACGAAGGAAACAAAACAGCCTACAACGTAGTGCCGGTGGTGGTGGAAACCACGGGCATGAAGCGTATTTACATATCGCCGTCGGTCATGATAGAGCAAATAACTCCGCGCAACGGTGTGAAATACACCGCCAACATCAGTGCCGGAGAACGGATAAAGACGGGTAACGTCACCATACGCATAGCCATAGCCGACGAGTACGGAGACGAATATGACTGGCAGGAGTTTTCGTTGCCCACACAACGGTAGAACAATGTCTTAACAGTAGTTTTTAAAAAGAAATGGAACAACAGCAATCTTCTTTCAAAGAAAAAGAACGCATAGAATTACGGGAACCCCGACGCTTCAAAGTCACCATCTACAATGATGACTTCACCACCATGGAGTTTGTGGTAAAAGTACTCACCACCGTCTTTTACAAATCATCGGCAGAAGCGGAAACACTGATGCTGCAGGTGCACAAGAGCAACTCCGCGGTAGTGGGCATCTACTCATACGACATCGCCCACTCCAAAGTACAGAAAGCCACCCGCATGGCACGCAATGAAGGTTTCCCCCTCCGGCTCACCGTCACCCCGGAGGAAGAAGAATAAGAAAGAAACAATATGGATATAAAAAATACGATATTCGTAAACCAAGCATTCGCTTCCGCACAAAGAAAAGCCGAGTCTTACCGGCACGAGTTCATCATGCCCGAACATCTGCTGAGCGCCATTCTGGAACAGGAACCCTTTATCAACACCCTGCAAGATACCTTCTACAATTATGTGGAGCTCAGCATCTCACTGGAAAACTATCTGACGGAAGAAGTGGAAACTATCCCCGACAATGTGGAATACGAGTTGGGACTTTCCGTCCAGCTCAGTTCACTCCTACAACATGCCTATATGGTGACAGAGTATTCCAGCGCCGAAGAACTGGGTGTTCCCCATCTGATACAAGGCTTGCTGCAACTGGAAGATTCCTGGGCATGCCATTTCCTAAAGGAAGCAGTCGGCGGCGACCTGCCCGAATTCCTCAGTCTGCTCATTACCCACTACGAAGAAGCGGAGCTGGCAGAAGAAGCAGGCGGTACGCCATCTCCCGATGAACAAGAGAAAACAGAACCGTGGCGTAACTACGTGACCTGCCTCAACGACCATCTGGCAGACCACAACCCGCTTATCGGCAGGGAGATGGAGTTGGAGCGAACCATACAAGTGCTCTGCCGCAAAGAAAAGAACAACCCGTTGCATGTGGGCGAACCCGGTGTAGGCAAAACAGCCCTTGCCTATGGGCTTGCCGCCCGTATCGAAGCGGGCAACGTCCCCGAACGGCTTGCCGGCTTCCGCATCTATGAGCTGGACTTGGGCAGTCTACTGGCAGGCACACAATATCGCGGCGATTTCGAGAAGCGGCTGAAAAGTATCATGGAAGGCATCGGTCGTGAGGGAAATGCCATCGTCTACATCGACGAGATACACAACCTGATAGGCGCCGGACGCACGGGCGAAGGCTCTATGGATGCCTCCAACATGCTGAAACCCTATCTGGAAACCGGGGCAATACGTTTCATCGGCTCTACCACCTACGACGAGTACAACCGCTACTTCGCACGCAGCAAGGGACTGGTACGCCGCTTCCAGCAGATAGACATACTGGAACCGAGCATTGAAGAAGCCATACATATCGTAGAAGGCCTGAAAGAGAAATACGAAACCTACCACGGCGTCACCTACGAGCCCGACGTCATCCCCTACGCCGTAAAGGCAAGCGCCCGCTACATCAGCGACCGTTTCCTGCCCGACAAAGCCATCGACCTGGTGGACGAAGCAGGAGCTTACCGGGAAATACACCCCACAGACTCCGAGGAACAGACCGTGGACAAGGCACTGATAACCGACATACTGGCACGTACCTGCAAAGTCAATGCCCTCGCCATGAAAGAGGACGACACCACCGCCTTGGAAAGCCTGCACGAACGCATCAGCTCCCGCATCTACGGGCAGGAAGAAGCCGTCCGTCAGGTGGTGGAAGCTGTGCAAATGTCCAAAGCCGGACTGCTGGACGAAAACAAACCGCTGGCAAGCCTGCTCTTTGTAGGCCCCACCGGAGTAGGAAAGACCGAAGTTGCCAAAGTGCTCGCCGCCGAGCTGGGCATCGCCCTGCAACGTTTTGACATGAGCGAATATACCGAAAAGCATACCGTAGCCAAACTGATTGGCTCGCCTGCCGGCTACGTGGGTTACGAGGACGGCGGCCTGCTGACCGACGCCATACGCAAGACCCCAAACTGCGTGCTACTGCTCGATGAGATAGAAAAAGCCCATCCCGACGTATTCAACATCCTGCTGCAAGTAATGGATTATGCCGTACTGACTGACAACAAAGGACGGAAAGCCGACTGCCGACACGTGGTCCTCATCATGACCTCCAATGCCGGAGCACAATATGCCCGCCAAGCGTCCATCGGCTTCAACAGTCAGGTCACCGCCGGAGAAGCCATGCTGAAACAAGTCAAGAAAACCTTTAAGCCCGAATTCATCAACCGCCTCTCTGCCACGGTGGTCTTCCATGACATGGACCGCCCGATGGCATCACTTATCCTCGACAAGAAACTCGGAGAACTAGGCAGCAAGCTGTCTTCCCGCCAGGTGGAAATGGTATTGAGCCAGGAAGCACACGAATGGCTGCTCCAACGGGGTTTTATTCCCGAATACGGCGCCCGGGAGATGGACCGCGTGATAGCCGCCCACTTGAAACCCTTGCTGATGCGCGAAATTCTGTTCGGTACATTGAAGGCAGGAGGAAAAGTCCGCGTGCAAGTGGAAAACGGAGCATTGAAACTACAACCCGCAACCGAATAACGATATGGTCTTTCAACTGACGGATAAACTTGCTTTCCCCGACCCTCACTACGGCGACCCCGACGGGTTGCTCGCTGTGGGCGGTGACCTATCCATTGACCGCCTCATCCTGGCGTACTCCAACGGCATCTTCCCCTGGTACGCATTTCGGGAAGAACTGATACAATGGTGGTGCCCGATGGACCGTTTCGTCATCTTTCCGGACGAAATCCATATCTCCCACTCCATGCGTACGCTCATCAACAAAGGAAAGTACGAAATCACCTTCAACGAAGCTTTCCAAGACATCATACAAACCTGCGGAGAATTGCGGATAGAACAAGAAGGCGCCTGGCTCGGAACGAAGATGATGGAAGCCTATACGCACCTGCACGAACAAGGATTCGCCGCCAGCGTGGAAGTATGGGAAGAAGAGCAATTGGTAGGTGGGCTGTACGGAGTGACCCTGGGACGTTGTTTCTTTGGAGAGAGCATGTTCTCACTCGTTCCCAGCGCCTCGAAGCTGGCCCTCATCCATCTGGCCCAATTCTTCAGGGAACATGGAGGCGTCATGATAGATTGCCAGTTCGAAACCCCTCACCTCAAAACAATGGGAGGCAGGCACATCAGTTACGACGAATATATGACATACATCGAACAAGACTGCCGCTTCTAAAAGTAAAAAGGAATAACGAGGGGCTCAGAACTATCCGCGCCTAAATATAGCATAATGAAAGTACTCATATACTTTTGACACTCTCCTATTCTATTTGAAGGCCGGAGCAGGAAGATGCATACCTGCCATCGTCAATTGGTTGTCCTTGGCATATTGGAGGAAATACTTGCGTGCTTTCACGGCAGCTTCCTTATCCATATCATAGGAAGCGCAGTATTCCGGATGCTCCAACTGAAGGGCCACACCATGGATGAGGTCACCAATCACCAGTAACTTGCCACTCTGGAAAACCGTATGACCGGGAGTATGACCGACTGCCTCCATGGCAACCACATTGCCCGGCAAGGTATCGCCAAACTCAAACAGATGCAGCCGTTCCTTATAGGCATCCATCGTCTTTACGACCTGCGCCTTCCTTTCGGCAGGCATTGCCATCCAGGCATCATATTCCACTTTTGATGCGTACACTTCGGCATTCGGGAAGACTACACTGTCTCCCTTCATCATTCCACCGATATGGTCGCCATGGAAATGGGTAAGATACAGATATCCAATATCTGCCGGAGAGATACCCAAAGATTGTAATCCGGGCAACAGACGACTGCCGGGAGCTCCCATTCCCGTATCAAAAAGGATACGGATACCATTCGTATCTACCAGGAAGGTGCTCATGGAAGAAGGAATACCGCCTTGAAGCGACAAACTTTCCATCAATTCATCGCTTGCATCCGGGAAAATCGTTCTCGGCATCAAATGCTCACCAGCATTATCCTGAATCCAAGTGGCCTGCACTCCCTCCAGTTGCAAGGTCTTTACGCCACTGCATGTTACACCGACACTATCCATACTTACATCTTCATTTGTTTGTTTCTTTGTCCTGCTGCCGCAACCCGCCATCAGCAATGCTGCTGACACAACAACCAGGCACGTCCATGTCTTGTTTTTCATCGGTACAGAGTTTTTTATCCATAAATATTGAAGTTCGCACAAATATAGGCAAATAAAATCATTCGGCACACGGATGCCTGAACCAAAAACGGCTGCCGACTCCCAATTCCGACTCAGCACCGATAGTCCCGCCAAGATGCTCAATGATACTTTTACAGATGGACAAGCCTAAACCCGTGCCCTTCGCAAAGGTATTAAGCTTTACAAAGCGGTCGAACACAGTAGCCACGGCATCCGGAGCAATACCCATACCGGTGTCCGTCACAGAAAACTCTATCTGACCGGTACCTTCCACCGGATGATATTCCAAAAGGATCTGCCCTTCACTGGTGAACTTCAAAGCGTTGTTTATAAAATTGGTGACCACCTGCATCAGACGTTTCTTGTCGGTATAGATACGGTAATCGGGCAAGTCGGGAGCCAACAGAACCGATACAGCCTTGTCTTCCTTTATATCATAGTTGCGCATCACGTCCTTACAGAAGTCACTGACATCCACATACCCCATATTATAATCAAGTGTTCCCGCTTCTATCTTTGCCAAATCCAGAATGTCGGATATCAGTTGCAAGAGCAGTTCCGTATTCTCCTGCATGATGGCAAGGTATTCCTGGCGTTCTTCCCTATCGTCCAGTTCGGCAATGATGCTTGCAAAACCGACAATGGAATTGAGCGGAGTACGGATTTCATGACTCATATTGGCCAGGAAAGCAGACTTCAAGCGGTCCAGATGTTCTGCCTTATCCTTGGCGACCCGCAATTCCTCCTCTATCTTTTTCTGATGGTCGATATCCACACTGGTAATGACATGCGCCATCTGCCCGTCCACCCAAGCAAAGGCTGCACTGAACACGCGAAACCAACACTTGTCAAATGGCCGTTGATAATCCCACGAATAGACTTTGGTGGGGTGTCCGTTTTCATCTATCAAATGCCTCTTTGGGCAGAACTCACACTCCCCCGTCTTGTCCGAGTAGAGGGCCTCCCAGCATTTTTTCCCCCAGAAATGCTCGATACCGCCATATGGTTCCACCATAGACCTATTGGCATACAACATATCGTGGGAATCGAAAGAGTTGACGTAAATATCAACGCCCATATTATTCATGATACTGCCTAATGTATTGCTGGCCCTCACTTCCCTTTCCTTATATTCCCTGACCGCAATTTCCTTAGAGAACGAGCCCAGCAAGAGATGAATGATTTGCAACTCCTCTTCCGTGAGATAGGTCTCTTCCTCCCTGCCTGCAAAACCTATGAATCCGATGATTTTACCCTCAGTATCTTCAAAATGCCTGATTAACAAAGAATCCTCACCGTAGAAATCAAGAATGTCAATATCATCCCATGAAGCATCCGCATTTCTGTTTCCATAGAAAGGTTTATCCCGAGCTTTCATGGCATCGACATGCTCCTTTTTCAACTCTCCCATATCGAAACGGGGTTTCATAGTCCCACCTTCATTTCCAATCGTTTCTTTCAATAAGAAATAACGGAATCCGTCAGTCTGATAGATAAACCCTTTCGTAAAGTCATAGTAGTTGCAGAAATCGGTCAACGATTCAATAACTTTCCTTTCATTGGGTTCATTGCTATTCAACCGTTCTAAAAAATGAAGCAAGAATATGTTTAATTTCTCTTTGTTTTTGCCCATATAATCTTTTGAAAAACTTTAAGGCGCTAATATACAACTTTTTAAAGAGAAATAAGTTTCTTTTATATATCCAGGAAGTTTAAAAAACAACCATTCCCCAATAAAACAAAAAAGGCAATAACTTAATTTATTTTACAAGTATCACTAAGGCAAAAGCTCTTCATCCGTATTCATACGACGGCATAACATCTAAAGTACACAAAAAGAAGTCTATGGAAGAAGAAAATATCCGAGACAGATTAATAGTCATTTTTTAAGGATAACAGAGTTGCCAATTTATCAAAAACAAAGTTAATTCACACATATATACATATTTGTATAAACGGAGAATAAGTAAAACTTTCCCAAAGATGTTTTTTTCTTCATAAGCGATACAACCTATATACAACGAAATAAAGATTTGCAGTACAAACGGTCTGTTATGAGAGAAATATAGTATCTTTGCAACATCATGTTGCACCGTTTTACTACTTCCATAACCGACATTCCGCTTCCGGAAAGGTTCACCTATCCTTTCTGCTATACTCCGCACCCATTATGTATATTGGCAGCCAAAGAAGTACAAAGCTATCTTACCCGACAAACTACATGGAAGGACGAACTGCGCCAAGGCAAAATGTTCGGGGTACTGATTGTACAAACCGAGCATGGAGAAATCGGATATTTAGCTGCATTCTCAGGCATATTGGCCGGAAAGAACCTACATCCCTTTTTTGTTCCTCCCGTATATGACTTGCTACAGCCACAAGGCTTTTTCAAGATAGAAGAAGAGAACATCTCTTCCATCAACCGCAACATCCGGCAACTGGAAAATGACAAAGCATATGCCGCCTTATCAGCAGAGCTTGCCCGGACCATTCAGTCAGCAGAAAACATACTGGCAACAGCCAAAGCACAGTTGAAAGAAGCCAAAACAGCCAGAGAACAGTGCAGAAAAGAAAAAGAACTCAATGCGCAGGAAGAAGCCGAACTGATACGGGAAAGCCAGTTCCAAAAGGCAGAATATAAACGCCTGGAACGTTCATGGAAAGTAAGGATTACCACACTGCAAACGCAGACAGAAGACTGGGAAAGACGGATTTCAGCATTGAAGTCTGAACGTAAAACCCGCTCTGCAGCATTGCAGCAAAAGCTATTCGAACAGTTCGGGATGCTGAATTACCGGGGAGAAGTCAAGAATCTCTGTGAGATATTCGGGCAGACCGTGCACAAGACACCTCCTGCCGGCGCAGGTGAATGTGCGGCCCCCAAACTGCTGCAACAAGCTTATCTGCACGGATGGAAACCTATTGCCATGGCCGAGTTCTGGTGGGGTGATTCCCCCAAGACAGAGATACGCCATCACGGCCACTATTATCCGGCTTGCAAAGGAAAGTGCGAACCTATACTGCAACACATGCTGCAAGGTCTACAAGTAGAGGAAAACCCCATGTTGAAAAGAATGCAGGTACCCTCCCAAAATTTGGAGATTGTTTATGAGGACCCATGGCTTTCGGTCATCAACAAACCGGCAGGAATGCTGTCTGTTCCCGGCAAGGAAGATGCAGTCTCCGTCTATAGCCTGATGCGTGAGCAATATCCCGAAGCTGACGGTCCCCTGACGGTGCATCGTCTCGACATGGCCACTTCCGGTTTAATGCTCATTGCCAAGACCAAGCGTGTACACCAGAACCTGCAGGCCCAGTTCAAGAACCGCCTGGTCAGGAAACGTTATGTCGCATTGCTCGAGGGTATTGTCCCAAAGGACAAAGGTACGGTCGACCTCCCGCTTTGCCTGAATCCACTTGACCGCCCACGGCAAATGGTACACACCGAACACGGAAAGCCCGCCATCACCGATTATCAAGTTCTGGAACGTCTGGACGGGAAACGGACCCGTATCGCTTTCTATCCGCGCACGGGAAGAACCCATCAGCTACGTATACATGCAGCACACCCGCTTGGCTTGCACTGCCCCATCATCGGTGATGAACTTTACGGGGAGAAAGCAGACCGGCTTTATCTGCATGCCGAATACTTAGAATTTACCCACCCTATAACGGGAGAAACCGTAAGGATTACCAAAGAAGCTGAATTCTGACTGCCTACTGATTAATAACCAGCAAAGTAATGCAATAAATGATGATACTCCGACCTACCCCACAAGATTATGACGAACTGTTGACCGTCTGGGAAGCCTCTGTCCGCAGCACACACCACTTCCTGGCAGAAAAGGATATACAGTTTTACAAACCGCTGATAAGAGAGCAGTACTTTCTTGCCGTAGAGCTTTACATCATCCGCAACGAAAAAGAAGAAATTGCCGCCTTTATGGGACTGAGCGATGAACTCATCGAGATGTTGTTTGTCCGTCCTGACCAACAAGGTAAGGGATACGGAAAACGGCTCATGGAGTACGCCGTCCACCAAAAACACATCCACAAAGTGGATGTAAACGAGCAGAACGGACAAGCTTGCCGATTTTACCAACATATGGGATTCCAAGTGGCCGGCTGGGACGAAACCGACCCGACGGGAAAGCCTTTCCCTATTCTGCACCTGCAATTACCAACCCCACCACAGATTACTCAGATTGAACACAGATTATAATTTAGCAAACTTATGAAGATACATCACATCGCCATCTGGACCTTCCGACTGGAAGAGATGAAAGAGTTCTACACACGTTACTTCAACGGGAGCAGCAATGAAAAGTACATCAACCCCCAAAAAGGATTCGAATCTTATTTCCTTCACTTCGATGAAGGAACGGATTTGGAACTGATGAGCCGTACGGACATACAGAATACCCCTATTGAGGAAAACAGACTGGGACTGACCCACTTTGCCTTTGCCTTCGACAGCCAGGAAGCTGTCCTCCGACAGACAGAACGGCTACATACAGCGGGATATACCATCGCAGGAGAGCCCCGTACCTCCGGCGACGGATATTTTGAAAGTGTCGTCCTCGACCCGGACGGTAACCGTATAGAATGTGTATTCAGGGCATAGTCTCTCAATCAGAGGAGACAAAGCTTCTCAACAGTTTTATCTCCTCTGCCCAAAGCGATTCATCGGGCGTCTCCAAAATAATAGGTATACCGTCAAAACGCACATCTTGCATAAAGCGCCGGAAGAAATCCATACCTATCAGCCCCTTGCCGATGCTGTCGTGACGGTCTACTCTGGAGCCGAGTGCTTTCTTGGAGTCATTCAGGTGTATACCGCGCAGATAGCCGAAACCTACCGCTGTGTCAAACTCCTCAAACACCTTGTCATACTCATTCACTATATCATAGCCTGCTGTATACGTGTGGCAGGTATCAAGGCAAACTCCAACGCGAGACTTGTCATCCACCCGGTCAATGATATGTCCCAGCTGCCAGAACTCGTTTCCCACATTGCTACCCTGCCCGGCTGTGTTCTCTATGACAGCCACCACATCGTGCGTCTTGCCCAATATAAGATTAATGGATTCAGCGACCTTGTCCAGACACTCTTCCACGGAAATCTTATTCAAATGGCTGCCCGGATGAAAATTCAGTAACTTCAGCCCTAATTGTTCGCAGCGCTGCATCTCATCCAGAAAAGCGGCACGGCTTTTCTGTAACCCTTCTTCTTCGGGATGCCCTAAATTTATCAGATAACTGTCGTGAGGCAGGATATAGCGGGAATCGAAGCCAAGCTTCCCGCAATTTTCCTTAAACACCCTGATACTCTCCTCCGTCAGCGGCCTTGCCACCCACTGACGCTGGTTCTTGGTAAACAAGGCAAAAGCATTTGCCCCTATCTCACTGGCATTGACGGGAGCCGCTTCCACTCCCCCACTGGCCGATACATGTGCACCTATAAATTTCATAATCTTATTGTATTTGCTCTTTCATGAATTCCCACTGGCATTTTTTCATGTCCACACACCCATTCTTTCTGAACGTCACGCCCTCTGCCTCCAGCAAAGCCCGCTGTTCCGCCCAGCACGGTGCCAGCCTGCCCTGGCTGTTCACTACCCGATGGCAGGGCAAACACATGCCGTCGGGCACATCGTGCATAGCATGTCCCACCATGCGCGAACATTGAGGTCTTCCGACAAGATAGGCTATCTGTCCGTACGTCACCACCCGCCCCGGAGGGATTGCGGCCACTACATTATAAACCTCCTGCTGAAAAGTGTCTTTGTCCATAAAAGTCTGGTTTGGGAAGGCAAAGATATGATAAATTCAGCAGGTATGCGAACAGACGTTACAAGAAAGTGGCTGCGCCGAGCGGATTGTATGTATAGGTGACATTACGGGCACGGATGATTTCGCCCGTCGGGGTAAACAATATCTGATATTTCGTCTGGAGATTTGCCATCCCTACCTCTACCGCCACGATGGACTGCCATTTGGGAAACTGTACCCAAGTGACATTCTGCACCATCCCTCCGGAATATTCACTGGCGGCAAAAGCATTGTAAACGGCAGGGGGCACTTCGTCCATTGTCTCCCAGTCCGTCTGTTGCATTACCCATTGCGCCTGCCCGTCAAACCAGACTTTCGTATCAAAACCGTTCATCAGGAAATCTGCCACATAATAAGATTCATCATGTGACCAGGCAACATCATCTACCGTAGGATACATTTTCTTCAGTGCAGCCTGTACATCAGCAGGTGCCCAATCGGCAGAAGCCGAGACTGATACCATCAGCATCAAAACCAGAAAAGAGAATTTCAACTTACTCATAACTTCATCAGATTATCATGTTATGAGAAGAACGGCGTATGGCAGATTTTGTTCACCGGCAACTCTCAACCATTCAACAGTTAAAAAGAGATATCCATTGTAATTCAATAGAAAATGACTAACTTCACACCAGAAATTCAGAAATATGATAAGAATACATCCCATATCCGGCAACAAAAAGCAATATCTTGACCTGCTGCTGCTTGCCGACGAACAAGAGTCCATGATTGACCGTTATCTGGAACGGGGAGAGATGTTCATCCTATCCGATAATGATACAGTCAAAGCGTCTTGTGTAATCACCTGCGAGGATAAAGGAATCTACGAAATAAAGAGCATAGCTGTCTATCCGGAATACCAGCGCCAGGGATATGGAAGACAACTGATAGCATTCGTTCTTGAACATTATAAAGACCGGTGCCATACTATGCTTGTCGGCACTGGAGACAGTCCGCTAACCATCCCCTTCTATGAAAGCTGCGGATTTGCATACTCACACCGGGTACCCGATTTCTTTATCGATAATTACGACCACCCCATATTTGAAGGAGGCAAGCAACTGAAAGACATGATTTATCTGAAAAGGACGCTTCAACCAAAATAATATTCTATATTTGCATATCACTTAACTCCACACATTATGGAAGCTAAACTTTGCCAAAGCTGCGGAATGCCCTTGTCATCTGCAGAAGTACTCGGAACCAATGCCGACGGTAGCCTCAACGAGGAATATTGCACCTATTGCTACCAGCACGGCAATTTTGCACAAGACTGCACTATGGACGAAATGATAGAACATTGTGCACAGTTCACCGACGAATTCAACAAGGATTCCGGAATGAATTTCACTAAAGAGGAAGCCATTGCCGGTATGAAAGAATTCTTCCCGACCTTGAAACGCTGGCAGTCCAAACAATAAACATGCCATCCCGTATCGAGCAGGAAAAACAGACAGTAGAACGGATGGTCCGCCTCTACTGCCGGAAAAAGGAAGGTAACAAGCAATTGTGTCCCCGATGCGAGGAATTGCTGGGATATGCCCGCATTCGTCTTTCACGCTGTCCTTTCGGTGAGAATAAATCCACCTGCAGGCAATGCAGCATTCACTGCTACAAGCCCGAAATGAAAGAACGGATGCGTGAAGTCATGCGGTATGCCGGACCACGGATGCTGTTGTACCATCCCGTGGCGGCACTCCGCCATTTGTGGCAGGAGTATGTCCATCAGTATTTCACCAAACGTTTCGGAGTCCCGCGCCAGGAACAGCACAAACAATAAACCGTATCCTGGTCGTATCCCTCCAACGAGGAGGTGCCGTCCTTAGGTACAATCTCACCTTTGTCAGAGATGTAGACCGGCAGGCGCTCACCTTGTCCGTTCATCACAAAAAATGCCCCCACCTTGCATTGGGGGCATACCATCTTACGCATAATCAATTGAAATAATACAAAAATATAGCCACCCCTTCCAGTGCCTTCTTCTTTTCACCTTGTATTTCGATGGCAAACTTTATTTCCGCCTTTGCCACACCGCGCAGATTCGACAGAGATTGCAAATGGGCAACCAGTCGGATGCTCTGTCCGGACAATACCGCCTGACCGAACTTCATCTTGTCCATACCATAATTAATCATCATCTTCAGGTTGTTCACTTCAATAATCTGGTTCCACAGATATGGCAACATGGACAAGGTGAGATACCCATGTGCAATAGTGCTCTTAAAAGGACTTTCCACTTTGGCGCGTTCCGTATCGACGTGTATCCACTGATGGTCCAATGTCGCATCAGCAAACAGATTGATACGCTCCTGAGGGAGCTCTACATATTCCGAAACACCGATTTGCTGGCCTACCAGCTTTTCAAAATCCTCGTACGAGTTGATAATCACTTTTTCCATTACTCTCTATTTTATTGATAAATTATAAATTCACGCGCTTTATCCACATATCCGCCATTCGTTTATGCCCTGCAGGAGTAGGATGGATACCGTCCCAAATCCAATAGGTGTCCTGAGAAGCCGGAGCAGTGCCGAGAATTTCATCGAACATCGCATTATAAGGAAGAAATACCGTCTGATAGTCCTTCGCTATCCTCTCTACGATGGCGGCACAGCGACGCACCAGACTATCACGTTCTGCAAAGTCCTCACTCTTACGCATATTGCCGACATTGACAACAAAAGGAGTGCCCAGCACTATCTTCAATTCCGGATTGGCCTGCAAAGAACGGTCAAGCAAGGAACGGTAACATTTCTCCCATCCTTCAAAATCAAAAGGCTCTTTTTTGTCACCCTGCAGATAGTAATGTACATCGTTTGTCCCCACCAAGACGGAAAGCACATCCGGTTTCATTCCAATGACATCCTCTTCCCAGCGTTTCTCCAAATCCCGGAGAGTGTTTCCACTGATGCCACGGTTAAAAAAAGCATATTCCTTTTCCGGGAAATCTCCTTGATAATGACTTGCACACAAATACATATAGCCGCTACCGTAAATATGGTTCATATCCCAAAGGCTTCGTTCCGCAGTCGGTTTGGGCATCCCGCAGGCATTTCCCCAGTTACCGTCCGTGATAGAATCTCCGATAAACAAGACACGCGGGCCGCTTGCATGGAGTAAGAGTGATATGCAGAAAAAAACTATTACAAAGAGTCCAATACGCTTCATGGCATTTTCTTGTTAGAATGTAAAAATTGCAACAAATATACGTCTTATTCCGGCAAGTACAAAAACTCGGGTACCTTTTTCCCATTTCCCAAAAACACATATAACCCTTATTTTTATTTCCGTTCATCACAGATTAATTTGGAAATAATGTATCTTTGTCAATATCTTAATTGTTGTGACAGAACAAAAACATCACTATCAAAGATTCCGGTATGAATTCTAAATTTGATTATGACTTACTGTCAGCAATGATGACCAATGCCAATATGGGATGGTGGGAAGCTGATTTAAAGACCGAAAGCTACATTTGCTCCGAATATATCTCCCGGTTGCTGGGACTGGATGAGGATGGAACCATCAGCTTTAAAGATTTCAACAAACGTATCCTGAAAGAGGAACAACGGCATACTACCACACATTCCTTCGACAATATCCGGCAGACACAAGAGACTGTATATCTGCTCAACACAGTAGAGGGTCCAACGTGGATAAGAAGCAAGATATGCCTGCAGAGAACCGATGAAAACGGTAATGTCAAAGTCTACGGCATTGCCGAAACACAAGACGGTCCCGACATGTCATCGGCATCCCAAGCCTTACAAGAGCGTAACCGTCTCCTCCATAATATTTATAAATATCTTCCGGTAGGAATTGAGCTCTATAACCGAGAGGGAATATTGATAGATATGAATGACAAAGAGCAGGAAATGTTCCATCTCAAACAGAAAGAAGATCTACTTGGAATTAATATTTTCGAGAATCCGATTTTCCCGGAAGAGATGAAAAGCAAGTTAAGAAAACATGAAAATGCAGACTTCACTTTCCGGTATGACTTCTCTAAAATAGGCAATTACTACAAGACACAGAAGAAGACGGGCACCATAGACCTTGTAACCAAAGTCACAAGCCTTTACGACGATAATCACAACCTAACCAACTATCTGCTAATCAACGCAGACAAAACGGAAACGACCGTCGCTTACAACAAAATACAAGAGTTCGAGAGCCACTTTGAGCTTATAGGTGACTATGCCAAAGTGGGATATGCCAATTATGACCTTCTTAATGAGCAAGGCTATGCCCAACGCAGCTGGTACAAGAACTTGGGTGAGAAAACAGAAACACCGTTGTCCGAAATCATCGGAACCTACAATCATCTTCACCCTGACGACCGTACTATCATGCTTGACTTCCTACAGAACGTAAAGAGAGGACTGGCACACAAGCTCAGCCGGGAAGTACGTGTTCTTAAAGAAGACGGTTCTTTCATGTGGACCCACGTCAACATCATTGTAGAACGCTACATGCCTGAACAGAACATCATAGAGATTATCTGCATCAATTACGACATCACCCAATTAAAGCAGACGGAGGCAATGCTGATACAAGCCAAGGAAAAGGCCGAAGAGGCAGACCGGCTGAAATCCGCTTTCCTTGCCAATATGAGCCATGAAATCCGCACGCCGCTAAATGCGATTATCGGTTTCTCCAGCCTGCTGCACTATGTGGAAAACGAGCAGGAAAGGGAACAGTACATCTCTTTGATAAACCACAACAACCAACTGTTGCTCAAACTAATCAACGACGTTCTGGACCTTTCCAAAATAGAGGCCGGACACATAGAGCTCCATTCCGAATGGTTCAATCCGGCAGAACTCATCAAGGAAAGTATTACCGAGTACGAACGGAACGTTCCGGCAGGAGTGAAACTCTTTGCCAGGTATCCGGTAACCCCCGGCCAGATAGAGCACGACCCGATGCGCATCAAACAGATACTGAACAACTTCATATCGAATGCACTGAAAAACACCGTGCAGGGACATATCGAAGTGTACTACGAAACGGACACAGACGGAATAAGAATCAGTGTTTCCGATACTGGATGCGGTATTCCCCCCCGACAAACTGGGAATGATATTCGAACGGTTTGAAAAGGTGGACTCTTTTGCCCAAGGTGCCGGATTAGGACTCTCCATCTGCAAATCCATCGTTGAGAAAATGAATGGAGTGATTACCGTAGATTCGACAATGGGAGTGGGAAGCACATTCACCGTGGAACTGCCCTGCCGGACAAGACCATCCTGACAACAAACGAAAAACAATGATTTATGACCGCACAGAAAGAATTTACCCTAACCCCTCGCCGGCGTGGCTTTCACCTGGTGACAGAGGAGATTATACGCAACCTTCCACCGCTTCCGTCTGCCGGAATCCTGCATCTGTTCATCAAGCATACAAGCGCAGGCCTCACCATCAACGAGAATGCAGACCCTGACGTACAGACAGATATGGAAGCCATCTTCAACCGCCTCGTAAAAGAACGGGAACCTTATTACCAACATACATGCGAAGGCGATGACGATATGCCCGCCCATGCCAAGGCAACCCTCAGCGGAACCAGCCTCACCATCCCCATCACCAATGGGCGTCTGAACATAGGTATCTGGCAAGGCATCTATCTCTGCGAGTTCCGCAACCGGGGCGGAGGAAGAAGAATTGTAGCAACCGTCATCGGATAATCCCCTATCATCATGCAGAAAGCCATCATCATCGGTGCCACTTCAGGCATCGGACAAGAAGTAGCCAGGATACTTGTACAACAAGGCTGGCATATAGGTATTGCCGGCAGAAGAGAGGAAGCATTGCATGCCCTGCAAGCCACCGCACCCGACCGGATAGTCACGGAACAGCTGGACGTTACGGAAGAGACAGCGACTCTACACCTCCATAACCTGATAAAAAAGCTGGGAGGCATAGACCTGTTTTTCCTCAGTTCCGGCGTGGGACATCAAAACCGGGACTTACAACCGGACATCGAACTGAACACGGCACGTACCAATGTAGAGGGATTTACCCGCATGGTGACTGCCGCCTTCAACTATTTCAAGGAAAAAGGCTCCGGACATATTGCTGTCATCAGTTCCATTGCAGGCACTAAAGGACTGGGCGTTGCACCGGCCTACTCTGCCACCAAACGCTTCCAGAATACCTATATCGAAGCGCTGGCACAACTTGCCCGGATGCAGCATCTTGATATACACTTCACCGACATCCGTCCGGGATTTGTTGCCACCGATTTATTGAAAAGCGGGAAATACCCGATGCTGATGAAAGCAGACCGTGTAGCACAGCACATAATCAAGGCTTTAAGAGAAAAGAGACGGGTAGTTGTCATTGACGGACGCTACCGGGTACTGGTATTTTTTTGGCGTATGATTCCACGATGGCTATGGGAAAGGTTGCCTATAACGAATTGATTTCGTATCTTCACGTCTCCAAACAGAAATATACATACAGACATGAAGAAAAATTCAAAATATATCGTGCTTACCGCTGCCATTGCACTGTGCGCAGGTTCCAGCCTCCCCTTCCTCGCAGGCAGCAGTACGCTGAATCCCGAACGCGATTCCGTGAAATCCGAAGTTCCCTACTGCGTGACCTCCCCCAGCGTACCGGACAAGATCACTTTTGCCGGACAAGCTATTGACCTGCTTCGCTACGACCACCGCGAACGTATGGACCGCGAACTGATGTCCTTCACCTACATGCACTCCACCACCATGCTCATGGTGAAGCGTGCCAACCGCTACTTCCCCGTCATAGAGCCTATACTAAAAGCCAACGGCCTTCCCGATGACTTCAAGTACCTCGCTGTGATAGAAAGCAACCTGAACCCGCTTGCCAAATCGCCTGCGGGTGCCGCCGGCCTATGGCAGTTCATGCCTGCCACCGGACGCGAATTCGGACTGGAGGTGAACAGCAACATCGACGAACGATACCATATCGAGAAAGAGACCAAAGCAGCCTGCAAGTACCTGAAAGATGCTTATCAGAAATACGGGAACTGGCTGTGCGTAGCCGCCGCCTACAATGCCGGGCAAGGACGCATCTCCACACAGCTGCAGAAGCAAATGGTGGACCAGGCTGTCGACTTATGGCTGGTAGAAGAGACTTCGCGCTACATGTTCCGCCTGCTGGCAGCCAAAGCAGTCATCAGCAATCCACAGCAGTACGGCTTTCTGTTGAAACGGGAACATCTTTATCCGCCCATCCCCTACACGGAAGTGACCGTCACAACGGGCATCGGCAACCTGGCACAGTTTGCCAAAGATAAAGGCATCACCTATGCCCAACTGAAAGATGCCAATCCGTGGCTGCGGGATACCTCGCTGATGAATAAAAGCGGACGTACATACATACTAAAAATACCGACACAAGCCGGAATGCATTACAACCCCAAGAAAACAGTGCCCCACAATAAGAATTGGGTCATCAATTAATAAAAAAGAAAGAGAGGATACGATGATGATGTTAAACTTTGATTTTGTGCTCAGGTTGCTGGTAGCCGGAATATTGGGTGCCATTATCGGACTGGACCGGGAATACCGTGCCAAAGAAGCAGGCTACCGCACCCATTTCCTGGTATCATTGGGAAGCGCGCTCATCATGATTGTATCCCAATATGGTTTTCAGGAAATCATCAAGGAAAGCAGTGTGACGCTGGACCCCAGCCGTGTTGCCGCACAAGTAGTCAGCGGTATCGGATTCATCGGTGCGGGTACCATCATTTTCCAGAAACAGATAGTCAGGGGACTGACAACAGCCGCAGGAATATGGGCTACTGCAGGCATCGGATTGGCAGTAGGTGCAGGAATGTACACCATCAGCATTGCCGCCACCCTGCTGACTCTGGCAGGGCTCGAACTGTTGAGCCTTATTTTCAAAAGCATTGGCATGAAAAGTTCCGTGATAACCTTTTCCACTTCCAGCAAAGAGATACTGCCGCAAGTGTCCCGGCGATTCAACTCCAAAGACTATCTGGTGGTGTCCTACAACCTGGACCGGCAAGTGCAGGGAGAGTACACCAACTATCAAGTGACCATGGTCATCAAATCCAAGAAAAGCTATGATGAGGGATATTTGCTGCAACTGATGCAGGAATTTCCCGAAGTGACAGTGGAGAAAATCGAATAAAGGGAATCACTGCTGTTTTTCCGTCAGATATTTCCAATAGCGCACGGGCATGTCCTGCTTGTGCTTCCGGGGATTGAGGCGTTCCTTGATGCAGATTGCCTTGAAATAGGTTTTCCAGAGAGACTGGAAAAGCTGTTCGTCTCCGTCCATCAGACTTTCGTCGAGCATGCCGGTGACAAGATGTCCTTCGCGACTGTCCTCACCAAAAGTCACCTGGCGCACCTCCTTCAAGTCGTAATAGTACCCATAGGCTCGCCTGATGTCATAAATCAGCCAACGCTGGTCGGCAAAACGGTCCTTGAAATGCCCCGTCACCAAAGGAAGGGCATTCTTTTCGGGCTCGACGGCAGCAAAGAAAGTACCGTCCGCAGCCTTCTGGAAGCGGACAAACTGAAGCAGGCGTATACGCTCCCAATCCACCCGCTTCCACATACGGGAGAACTCCAGCACATCAGGGTCGGCAAAGTTCGTTTCAATGGAGCGAGGAGCATCTATCGCCTTGCGGATATAGCGGAACAGCAGCATGGGAGTTTCCGGTTCCTCTGCCAGCCAGCATTGGGCGAGGCAGGCAAGTGCCGCAGACGACAGCTTCTTCTGCAATCCGCGCCAGACGCGACCGGACTTCTCCTCATCGGTTATCACTGTAAATATTTCATCGTAGAACAATGGAAGAGGCTCTCCTTCCAACAACAGTGCATCGGGGAAAGTGCGGCGGGAGTAGGCTTCAAAAACAGAAGTCAGCAATCCCTCAAAAGTCTTATCGTATAAAAAGATATTCATTCGCCAAAATCAAGCATCAACTGCCTCTCATCCACTTTTTTCTTGTTCGGTTTGGGCAACAGCAGGCTGCGTACTCCTTGCGGAGTCAGCTCATTGACCGTGCGCATCGGCAACTCGCAGCAGGTAATGAAATACTGCGCCTTCTTCATCACCACCCCTATCTTCTTCAACTGGTAGAAACCTATCTTGGAGAAACGTCGGGAAGCCACTATCAGCCGTGCCGACTTCACGCCGATGCCCGGCACTCGGAGCAACATCTCATAATCCACCTTGTTCACATCGACCGGAAACTGCTCGGGATGGCGCAAAGCCCAGGACAGCTTGGGGTCAACCTCCAAATCAAGGTCTGGGTAGGCATCATCCACTATTTCCTCCACCTTGAACTGATAGAAGCGCATCAGCCAGTCGGCTTGGTAAAGGCGGTTTTCGCGCACCAAAGGGGGCTGTTTCAATGCCGGCAGGCGCTTATCGTAGGTATTGACGGAAATATAGCCCGAATAGTAGACACGCCGCATCGTAGGTCCCTTATAGAGGGCCGACGAAAGATACAGAATATCCTTGTCCGTCTCGGCGGTAGCGCCTACTATCATCTGTGTGCTTTGTCCTGCAGGAGCGAAACGAGGAGCGTGGCGGTGTTTCTTGCGTTCTTCCGAACTTTCAAGGACTCCCTGCTGGATGTAGCGCATAGGCGCATATACACTCTTATGGTCTTTCTCCGGGGCAAGCAGTTTCAGGTTCTCCTCCTTCGGTATCTCGACATTGACGCTGAGACGGTCGGCATAAAGCCCTGCCTCATTCACCAGTTCGCGGCTGGCACCGGGAATGCTCTTCAGATGGATATATCCGTTGAAACGATGGATAGTGCGGAGGTCCTTGGCAACGCGCACCAGGCGTTCCATCGTGTAATCGGGATTACGCACCACCCCACTGCTCAGGAAAAGCCCTTCGATATAGTTGCGGCGATAGAACTCCATGGTGAGGTCTACAAGCTCGGCCACCGACAGCGTGGCACGCGGCAGGTCGTTGCTGCGGCGGTTGATGCAGTAGGCGCAGTCGTAGATGCAATAATTGGTAAGCATCACTTTGAGCAGGGAGATACAACGGCCGTCCTCGGCAAAACTATGGCAGATGCCCCAGCCACCCACAGTGTTCCCCAGCATACCTGCCTTGCCGGAGCGCACCGTACCACTGGAGGAGCAAGAGACGTCATACTTTGCCGACTCTGCCAGTATCTTCAGTTTATTGAGAACGTTTTCATCCATAATACCTGCGTCAAAAGTAGCAATAATACTTTTCAAAAACAAAAAAGACCGCCAGTAGTGGCAGTCTTTCGCAGCATCAAATATGCTTTTTTTCTTACTTCTTAGAAGCTTCCAAAGATGCTTTGCGGAATTCCTTCATAGCTTTTTCGATTTCCAAAGAAGCCTTACGAGCGCGAGTTCCTGCTGCCTTGTTACCGTTTTCCAACTGAGCGTTTGCATCTTTTGAGAAGTCTGCATACAATGCAGCTACTTTTTCAACTAATTCTTTCATAATCCTTTTTAAATTACTTCGTTAATAATGTCTGGCAAAAATACATTCTTTCTTGAAATAAATGCAGAAAAACGATATTTTTTTTGAAATATTCGGTAAAATCGCCGCAAAAAGGGGCTCTTACGCATTTTTTATCTACTTTTGCAAGCATGAAAACGCTTACTGACACCGAATATATACACGCTCTCATAGCCGAAGGAGAGCACCAACAGCAGGATTTCAAGTTCGAAATATCCGACGCCCGCAAGATAGCCAAAACCCTTTCAGCCTTTGCCAATACAGACGGTGGAAAACTGCTCATCGGAGTGAAAGATAACGGGAAAATTGCCGGTGTCCGTTCGGACGAAGAACAATATATGATAGAAGCGGCTGCCGGACTTTATTGCAGCCCCGAAGTGAACTATACCATGCAGACCTATCAGGTGGAAGGCCGTAGTGTGCTGGTGGTACAAATCGAGGAAAGTGACCGGAAGCCGGTATATGCCAAGGACGAAACGGGAAAATATCTTGCCTATCTCCGTATCAAGGATGAAAACATCCTTGCCACTCCCGTCCATCTACGTGTCTGGCAACAAAGCGAAAGTCCGAAAGGAGAACTGATAGAATATACCGAACGGGAACAGCTGCTGCTCAATCTGCTGGAAGAGAACGACCGCCTGTCATTGAACCGTTACTGCCGCCTGGCGCATCTTTCCCGACGCGCCGCCGAACATCTGCTGGCAAAGTTTGTTCGTTATGACATAGTGGAACCGGTGTTTGAAGGACACAAATTTCACTTCAAGCTGAAATAGGCAAGGAGATTCCGTCAGGTTTGTCCAGATTTGTCCATGGTACAAATCGCAGCACACGAGTTTATACCACGTTGATTATCACCGACTTGCAAGAAATTTATCTCAGTTAACGACAGAGGTAGCCTTGAATAACTACAGAAGCAGCCTAAAGTAACGACAGAGGGTAGCACTTGTTTTGTGTGAGTTTTTTTTACTACAAATAGATAACTGTACATATACATTATGGGAATAATAAATCTGATAAACGACCTGCTCTGGACCTACATCCTCGTTGCCCTGCTGTTGGGATGCGCCGTATGGTTTACGTTGAGAACCCGCTTTGTACAGTTCCGGATGATAAAGGAAATGGTACGTCTGCTGGGCGACTCGGGCGGGAAAGGCGATGCCAAGGAAAAGCATATCTCATCGTTCCAGGCATTTGCCATCTCCATTGCCAGCCGTGTAGGTACGGGCAATCTTGCAGGGGTTGCCACCGCCATTGCAGTAGGCGGTCCGGGCGCTGTATTCTGGATGTGGGTGATTGCCCTCCTGGGTGCTTCCAGCTCGTTTGTAGAATCTACACTGGCCCAATTGTATAAGATAAAGGGCAAAGACTCCTTTATCGGCGGCCCGGCCTACTATATGCGTAAGGGACTGAAACAGCCGTGGATGGGGGCACTGTTTGCCGTACTTATCACCATTACCTTCGGATTTGCATTCAACTCGGTACAGAGCAATACACTGTGTGCCGCTTTCGAAGGCGCTTTCGGGTTCGACCATGCCGTTGTGGGAGGCATCATCACCGCACTCACGCTGACAATCATCTTTGGAGGCGTACAGCGCATAGCCAAAGTCAGCAGCATCATCGTCCCCATCATGGCGTTGGGATACATTGCACTGGCACTTATCATCGTTCTGTTGAACATCAAAGAGCTGCCGGGAGTCCTGGCACTCATTGTCGGCCACGCCTTCGGATGGGAGCAGGCTTTGGGAGGGGGTGTCGGCATGGCGCTGATGCAGGGCATCAAACGCGGGCTGTTCAGCAACGAGGCCGGTATGGGGTCCGCCCCCAATGTGGCGGCAACCGCACACGTCAGCCACCCCGTGAAGCAAGGCTTGATTCAGACGCTGGGAGTATTTACCGATACGCTGATTATATGTACCTGCACCGCTTTCATCATTCTGTTCAGCGGTGCTCCACTGGATGGTTCCACAAACGGCGTACAGCTTACCCAGCATGCGCTGACCAACGAGATAGGACCTTTGGGAGCCATCTTCGTTGCGGTAGCCTTGTTCTTCTTCGCATTCAGCAGCATTCTGGGAAATTATTATTACGGAGAAGCCAATGTGCGCTACCTTACCCACCGTAAATGGGTGCTCAACATCTACCGTATACTGGTGGGCGGCATGGTCATGTTCGGTGCTGTTGCCACCCTCGACCTGGCATGGAGCCTTGCCGACGTCACTATGGGACTCATGGCGCTCTGCAATCTTATCGCCATCAGCCTGCTCGGAAAATACGCTTTCAGGCTGCTTGAAGACTACCGCGCACAGAAAAGCGCCGGTATCAAAGACCCCGTTTTCACCAAGAACCGCCTGAAAGAGGTAGAAAAAGACATAGAGTGCTGGTGATAACCAACTTATTTCGTACTTTTGCAGCCGGAACCGCCGGATGACCTGCGGTCTTGTAATTTGTAATCAGTAATTCGTAATTTGATATGAGTTTATTTGCCAAACTATTCAACAAGAATACCGGAGAAGTATCTTCGAAGAATGTGGAAGACTTCGTGTCACTGACACGCGTCTACTTCCAGTCTGTAATAGCCGCCAACCTGGGCATCACCAATATCCGCTTTGTGCCGGATGTAGCCAACTTCAAGCGTCTGTTCAAAATCCCCACGCAGGGAGGCCGCCTGGGACAAGCGGAAAAGGCCGCTTCGCGCAAGATGCTGATGCAGGACTACGGCATCAGTGAAAACTTCTTCAAGGAAATTGATACTTCCGTCAAGAAGCACTGCCGTACGCAGAACGACGTACAAGGTTATCTCTTTATGTATCAAGGCTTCTCCAATGACTTGATGATGCTGATGGGAAACCTGATGCAGTGGAAATTCCGCATGCCTTCCATCTTCAAGGGAGCACTGCGCAGCATGACCGAAAAAACCGTACACGACGTCTGTACAAAAACCGTATGGAAAAAGGACGATGTACACAAAACGGCAGCGGCAGTACGCCAGTACAAAGAGCGTCTGGGATATTCGGAACAATGGATGACCGAGTACGTTTACAACGTAGTGATGCTGGCCAAAAAGGAACCGAAACAGAAAGCCAACGAAGAGAAATAAAAGAAAAAGAATTCTAAAGAACTTTAGAAACAAGAAGGCGGGAAAGAAATTTCCCGCTTTTTTTTGTTATTTTTAGCAAATGAAATCATTTTCCCCTCACGGAACACAAGGACGCACCCCGCGTCAACCATCATAAATATTAACTTCAAAAAAACAACCGCTTATGAAACAAAAGAAAATGCTTGCACTCACTCTCTCACAACTGGAACAACTTTATCGGCACGAACTCCCTGAACTGGTCAGCATCGCCGTTCAAAGCGACGATGCGGAAGCCTTCAAAGCCAACCTGGCGGAGTACATTGCCGGACATCCGGAAGTGGACAGCGAGGCCGGTAAGCAAATTCGACTCTTGATTGAATTTGACGGGCAGGAAGTACACGAGCTCTCCATCGGAGAACAGCTGCCCATATCAACTTTATCAATGCTGCATTCCTTCCTCACGGGACAATGGGAAGAGGAAACGGAAACGGACCTGTTCATCGACTTGTTCCAGCAGTTCAAACGCCTCCACCAACCCGCCCCCGCTCTGCCCTCCGCACAGAAAATCAAAACCCTGACCGAACGCTGGCCCAGCGGACTGGATGAAGACGTGCAGCATATCCGTGCAAAGAACAAGGAACGCATCCTGCATGCACTAGTGCAGAAGATTGAGCACCGCAAGAACCCGGCTTCCCGCTTCCATTTCGAAGAGGGACTCAGCTACGAGGAGAAGTTCAACCTCGTCAGCGAATGGTGGAATGACTTCCGTTTCCATCTTGCCATGGCCGTCAAAAGCCCTACGGAGCTAAACCGTCTTCTCGGCAACTCCCTTTCTGCCGAAACCATGTACCTGCTCTCAAAAGCCCGCAAGAAGGGAATGCCTTTCTTCGCCACCCCCTATTATCTGTCACTGCTGAACTGCACCGGCAGCGGATACGACGACGAGGCCCTGCGCAGCTATATACTCTATTCACCCCAACTGGTGGAAACCTACGGACAGATACGTGCCTGGGAACGGGAGGATATCGTAGAACCAGGTAAACCCAACGCCGCCGGCTGGCTGCTGCCCGACGGGCATAACATCCACCGCCGTTATCCGGAAGTGGCCATCCTCATCCCCGACACCATGGGACGCGCCTGCGGAGGACTCTGCGCATCTTGTCAGCGTATGTACGACTTTCAAAGCAAACGGCTCAATTTTGAGTTTGACACCCTGCGTCCCAAGGAGACATGGGAAAAGAAGCTGCGCCGGCTGATGGCCTATTTTGAGGAAGACACGCAACTGCGGGACATTCTCATCACCGGCGGTGACGCACTGATGAGCCAAAACAAGACGCTGGGCAACATATTAGACGCCGTCTACCGCATGGCAGTCCGCAAGCGGAAAGCCAATCAGGAACGGCCCGAAGGAGAAAAGTATGCAGAGCTGCAACGTGTACGCCTCGGCTCACGCCTCCCCGCCTACCTGCCCATGCGCATCAATGACGGGCTGGTGGAGATTCTAAGGGAATTCAAGGAAAAGGCGTCTACCATCGGCATCCGCCAGTTCATTATCCAGACACATTTCCAAACCCCGCTCGAAGTCACTCCGGAAGCTGCCGAAGGAATACGCAAACTGCTGGCGGCAGGCTGGCTCATTGACAACCAACTGGTATACAACGTAGCTGCATCCCGCCGGGGGCATACCACCCGCCTGCGCCAAGTGCTCAATCAGTTGGGAGTGGTTTGCTACTACACCTTCTCCGTGAAAGGTTTTGAAGAAAACAATGCCGTGTTTACCCCCAACAGCCGTTCCGTACAAGAGCAATGGGAAGAAAAGCGCTTCGGAAAGCTGACCAAGGAAGATGCCCATAATCTGTCCGTACTGCTTGGAACCGTCCATGACCCGGCAGCCTGCATCCGGCGTTTCCTGAAAACGCACCACCTGCCTTTCCTCGCCACCGACCGCAATGTGCTCAACCTGCCCGCCATCGGCAAGAGCATGACCTTCAACATGGTAGGCATCACTTCCGAAGGCAAGCGCATCCTGCGTTTCGACCATGACAGCACCCGGCGCCACAGCCCTATAATAGACCGGCTGGGACAAATATATATCGTAGAGAACAAGTCCATAGCCTCCTACCTCCGCCAACTGCAGGCCATGGGAGAAGACGCCGAAGAATATGCCACCATCTGGAACTATACGGAAGGCAAGACAGAATCCCGGTTCAGCCTCTACGAATATCCTGATTTCCTCTTCCAAATCACCGACAGAATGAGCAATCAGGACATTGCAGGATAGCATATCCAAGATATATTCCGTACTTTTGCAGGCAGAACAATGAAATTGGAAAGTATGGAAATAGAACAACACCCTTTAGAACCCTTCCTTCCCGGCAACGCCCGTCTGCTGATGCTGGGAAGCTTTCCTCCGCAGAAAAAGCGGTGGTCCATGGAGTTTTACTACCCCAACTGGAACAATGACATGTGGAGGATTACCGGGTTCCTTTTCTTCAATGACAAGGATTATTTTGTAGACAAGACGAAGAAGGCTTTCTGCAAAGAACGCCTCATCAGTTTCCTGCAGGAAAAGGGTATTGCCTTGTTCGACACAGCCTCTGCCATACGGCGCCTGCAGGACAACGCCTCGGATAAGTTTCTGGAAGTGGTGCAACCCACGGACGTCCCTGCCCTGCTACACCGGATACCGCAATGCAAGGCTATCGTCACCACCGGCGAGAAGGCAACGGACACGCTGTGCACGCAGTTTTCCATCGACAAGCCCAAAGTAGGCGACTTCACGGAGTTTCTTTTCGAAAACCATCCGATGCGCCTCTACCGGATGCCTTCTTCCTCAAGAGCCTACCCGCTGGCACTGGAAAAAAAAGCAGCAGCGTATCGCATTATGTATCAGGACTTACAGATGTTGTAAGCAACTTTCTATAGAAAATAAGTACGTCCGTTACTTGCATATTTGAAAGTTTGCATTACCTTTGCAGCCGCAAACACGGGAGTAGCTCAGTTGGTAGAGCACCGGTCTCCAAAACCGGGTGTCGGGAGTTCGAGCCTCTCCTCCCGTGCATGAACGAATAATGGCTGTAAGTATTGCTTACAGCCATTATTCGTTTTATAAATGCCTACCGGATATCTATCAGCTTATGTGTCTGCAAACTAAGTCTCCACTTAGGATGCTTCATCACGCAATCCACCGTTTCGGCCGTATTGCTGCAAGAGCAAGGCTGAAGAAAGAAATGCCCGGCGGGCAACTGCTCATAAACAGTAATATCCTGCCCTTCATACACCACCTTCACTTCATTCATACGCGTAATTTCCAGCTTTACCCCCTGCTTGGGAGAGCAGGTCACCCAATCTATATTATCCGGCAGCGGACGGGTACCGTTTGTTTCAATGCAGACATACTTTCCCGCCTGGTGCAGACAATCCACAAATTCACGGTCAATCCAAAGGGAGGGTTCTCCACCGGTCAGTATCACGGTAGCGGCAGGGTATCTACTAACTTCTGTTACGATATCTTCATCGGACATCAGTATGCCGTCCTCATGCTGCGTATCACAAAAGAGGCACTTCAGGTTGCAACCGGAAAAACGGATAAAGACAGCCGGGGTACCCGTATGGTATCCTTCTCCCTGCAAACTGTAGAATATCTCATTAATCTTCCTCATAGACGGCAATGTTTGATTCCGACTCCTGCACCTCTACCTTGAAGCAAGTGGGTATCTGGTCGCATATCCAACGGGCTATGTTCTCGGCTGTGGGATTGAAGGACAGCACTTCATTAAGATTATGGTGGTCCAGCTGTTCCTTTACCACCTGCTTGATGTGACTGAAGTCTACTACCATTCCGTCCGCATTCAGCTCTTTGGAACGGCAATAGACAGTGATAATCCAGTTGTGACCGTGCAGATTCTCACACTTACTGCGATAAGAAAGTTTCAGGCTATGGGCAGCCGACACTTCCATACGTTTGATGACTGTGTACATATTGTTAATACGCTAATTAATATAATAAGTTGCCGCATCTAATGTCACCTCGATGCGACGGCAAAATTACAAAAAACTTAAGATTTATCCATTCACTTCCCTAACTTATTCGTACACACAAAGAGAATTGGCAACCTTACGCTCTGCGCTGCCACTCGGGGTATTGGCTATTCCCTTATCCGGCAACTCCCCACTCCACAGCGTAGAAGAACCGCCACCGTCCAGATTCAACGCATCCTCCCCACCCAATACACGAATCATATGGGCAAGCTCGGGTATATTGATGCCTTCCGCTTTTCCCTTCCGACGTCCGTCAACGACAATAAGCAGGATTTTTCCTTCTCTTGTCAGCGCCACAGCACTGCGGGGATGCTTGGTATCTACAAAATTCCGGTTAGTCCCGGACAAGTCGCACACTTGCCCGTCCTTCAGCATCAAAGGACCGGAAGCCAGCACAGTGCCTTTTTTCAAAGTACATGCCTTTTCTTCCTGCTTGCTCCAGGGAATCAGTTCCAGCCTGCCCTTCTTTATAAGTACAGCTCCATTGGACACTGTTGCCAGAACCCCAGTAGAGGTAGTATCTATCACCACCCCGTCCTTACGCAGATAGCAGACGGAATTTCCGGCTTTCATATCAAAATAGGAGCCATTGATGGCCGCCACCGCACCTGCATGCCGGGCGGCTATACTGGTCTCCTCCTTGGGATTGTGGACGAGCACATCGAAGCGGTAGCGCTTCGGGGATATTTCAAAAATAGACACTTCCTGAGGAACTCCATACAAAGAACTGAATACTGTCTTTTTATAAAGCATCCCTTTCTGCAGGGGCTCAGTCTGCCAATCGGCAGAAACGATGGCAAGAGAGTCGGCAGCAGTCTGCGCCATTGCTGCAAACATGCCGCAACAGAGAAACACTGCCAGGAATATTTTCTTTTTCATATAGATGGGATTGGTTTAAATTAATTCATAGCTGCAGATTTGAATCGGCATGTCGAGATTATGCAACACCTTTTCAAGCTGTATACCTTCACGGTTGTCGTACTCGTATCCGAAAGTAGCACGGATACCTTGCAGAATGAACTGCGTGGCACGGTCCAGGGCAATGGGCAAACTGTCACCTTGCAACAGTGCCCCGGTGATGACACTGGTAAACGTATCCCCCGTTCCGGGATAATGGGCCGGCAGGTAAGGACACGTAACCTTCCAGTAGCGGTTACCGTTCCGGTTATAGGCATACACGGACGTCTTATGCTTATCATCCCGTACGGGCACACTGGTAATAATCACCACTTCGGGACCACAATCGGAAAGCTGGCGAAGGTATGACTTCAATTCCTCATCCGTATTCATCTCCTTATAAGGAATACCCAGCAGATAGAACAGCTCCGTCAGATTGGGGGTAACGACATCGGCCTTGGTGATGAGATGTTTCATTTCATCAATCATGGACTCGTGGAAGTTCGCATAAAGCCGTCCGTTATCACCCAACACCGGGTCTACCACAACCAGACCGTCCGGTCGGCGGAAGTCATCAATAAAGTCAGAAACAATATGTATCTGCCGCGGAGAACCCAGATAGCCGGTATAAAAGGCATCAAACTGTACTTCCAGCTTCTTCCACTCGGAAATAATCTTCGGCATTTCATCCGTCAAGTCCAGAAAAGAGAATTCCGGATACTGGGTATGGCTCGACAATACGGCTGTAGGCAACGGACACACCTGAAAGCCCATAGACGAAAGGATGGGAATGACCACCGTCAGAGACACCCGTCCGACTCCCGACAAGTCGTGGACGGCAACAACCTTCTTTACTTTATTCGCATACATATTATCTATATTATTATTTTTCCTACATTTGCCGCATGAAAACCGTCTGCATCATTTTGGGAACAGTTTCTTTGACACTCGGCATCATCGGCATCTTCCTGCCGTTGCTGCCCACTACGCCTTTCCTGCTGCTCACGGCAGCACTCTACTTCAGAGGCTCACCCAGACTGTACCAATGGTTGCTGAACCACAAATGCCTCGGTCCCTACATCCGCAGCTTCCGCGAGAACAAAGCCATCCCACTACGTGCCAAAATCATCTCCCTACTGCTGATGTGGGGAACAATGGTTTACTGCATCTTCTTCCTGATTCCACTAACAGAAATAAAGACAGTATTGTTCCTTGTCGCTGTGGGGGTGACTTGGCATATACTGTCATTCAAGACGTTGAAATGATGTGCTAAACTCCTCCTAACTTCTCGAAGAATTCTCCCAACCCCTTCCGGGCATCGGCAAGCTTGTTTTCCCAATGTTTCACGGAGTTCTGTCCGATAATGTCCGTCACGTACTTCACCGAAATGAAAGGAACATTCTTGGCACGACATACCAAAGCCTGGGCATAGGCTTCCATATCCACAACATCACCGGACACATCCGAGAGTTCTGTCAGGAAAGTATCCCCCGTATTGCATACACCACCTGCCGGCCAGTGCAAACAATATCCTTTTTGGGACAACAAATCCGTTGAATCAATCTCATGCTCCATACCAAGCTCCACCAGCTTCTGCATATCACGGTCCACAAAATGACGGCATACGAAAATATCTCCTACCTGATGACAGATAGTCCCTGCCGTACCTACATTGACCACCAAGTCCGGTTGCGCATGGTTTATCGCTTCAGAAAGATAAAAAGCCGATTTCACCTTTCCCACGCCGGTACGGAGATAGCCAATCTGCACCTCTTCCTCCCCTATCAGTCCGGGAAATTTCAATTCAGTAAATTCGCCTTGTACGGCATAAGTAACCAAGATTCTCATATCAATTCATTGTTATTAATCAGACACTGCCATTTTCCATCAATTCCATCAAATTCTCAGGAAAATCATAATTTTCCCACCAGATAAGATTTCAACGCCTCTATATATTCTTCAAAGGCATCCACTCCCTGCGGAGTAATCCTACAAAGTGTACAAGGCATTTTTCCTTTAAAAGTTTTTGTTATCTCCACATAACCCGCCTTGCTGAGCTTATCCAACTGCACACTGAGGTTTCCTGCCGTAGCTTTCGTTTGTTGACGGATATAGACAAAATCCGCTTCCTCGACACTGATGAGCAACGACATCACCGCAAGCCGCAGTTCACTGTGAAGCAAAGGGTTCAGTTCTTTAAACATATCAAATTTTATTCTTCCGTTTACTTTTCAACAATGCATAGAGAGATATTCCCACCAAAGGAAGGTGATACAATCCCAAATAAAACCCTGCATCGGTTGCAAAATTGCCCATGTTATAACAGCCGATGATAAACCCCACCAACGCCGTTACCCGCAGCAAAGTTAAATCAATATTTTCTTTACTCAATAGAAGCAGGACCAGAAAAACCGGAGTCATCGGACAAAATGCCATCGCCGAGCCTCCGGCAAACAGATGTATCGGGCTGAAATCGGGTTCTGCGCCACGCATCATGTCCATAGGCCACCATAGGCAAAAGAGTGCCACGGGTATCAGCCATGCTGTCCTTCGGTTCAGATTGCCGAAGGTCAGCATGCTGCTCCCCCGCCAGGCTTCCCTCATCCAAAGCAGGGCAACCAAGAGCATCATCACCACATTGACCGTCACTATGCTGAAACCATATTTATCTGTTACTGCCACATTCTGTACAATGGCATACAGCACATAGCAACCTCCCACATAAAACATAAACCAGCGCGACATCGTCACGCGCCGAAGCACAAGCAGCATCAGCATGACAAGGGAAACAATCTGAAAAGTCCACGCATAAGGATACATCCCTTGTATAAGTGCATGGCTCAAGGTATAAATTATCAGATCACCGATGTTCTCCCACCGAAATCCTTTAGTAGCAATCGGCAATAGAATAAATTGCAAAACAATTATACACACAATAAACTTTCGGGAAAGCAGGAATTTGTCTAAAGCACTGTTTCGTGTCATCATACTTCACCCCACTCTCCGTTTCGATTTTCTTTCCGCGCCTTATAATTCAGTATATGCCCGGGAATAATCAGCGAAAATACCAGTACACCGACAAACCAAAGCAGGGATGAGAGGAAAGGCACTTCTCCCCAAGTATACAACAAATTCTTCAGCCCCCATAAAAAGCCAAACAGCGGGAAGATAAAAAACGTAGTATAGCGAATGATGCAGCCCGTAATGATGCTGCCCAACGAGAAGAAGATGGCACACAAAGGCAGAATAGTTTCGTAACGTCCGGCATCCGTTGCCGCCAGCACCCCCATCATACATACCATCCCGAACACCCCCCACACCCGCTCCAGTATCTTGTCAAGATAAAACTTCACAGGTTTTTGCCGCTTACGCAATAAGAGGAACATCAACAGATACCCCACAACCGGAATCCCCCAGAATCCCCACATCCAGACAGGATTACCCGTAAACGTGACACCTGCCCATACGGCCAAAGTCACCAACACACCTACATATCCCCACACTAAAAAACTATTTCCGCTACCCGTATCCAGGTTGCGACGCGTATTGCGTATCATTCGAGCGATAAGTTCCAAACTCTCTTTCTCGTTCAATTCTTTATCTTTCATAATTATACCATATGATTACTTCTTCATTCCCTTTCGGACATCCACCAACGGCACAACCACCGTCTCCGTATTTTCTTTTACCTCCCAATCGACAATGGCACAATACTCCATCGGTACTCCGTCCTCTCTGTCGAGCTGGTAATTACCGTTTTCATCGTGATAGACGTAAATCTTGCACTTGCCCGCAGGCACATCCTTCAGCTCCAGCACGACATCGCTCACAGCGGCATCCACCATATTATATTGCCCCTTGTCGGTAGCCGCCATCAGCTTCCCCTTGGCAGAAGGAACATTCGTCACTTTCAGCGTCAGAACACTCTGCGCCGACACACCCACTACAAACATACTAAAAAGAACGATTACCATACCTTTATAACCCATTGTTTTCATAATCACACTTCATTTTAAAGTTACACACATATTAATAAAAACACTTTTTAGGTTCGAACTCCAATGCAAATATAATTAGTTTATTTTATAAACCAAACTATTATATAAATTATTTTATTTATTTCTTTGCATCCTCCTTTACTGTAGGTTATTCCAATCATTCCCAAGCAGTAGTTCCGAAAACAGCAAAAAGTAATTCCTGCCTTACTAACTGTTAATCGTCCGATAACCGTTTTATTATCGTCCGACATATGTCTAATTATCGTCCGACAGTTGTTGGACGATAATTCAACAACTGTCGGACGATTAATAGTTAGCAACAGAAATACTAAGCGTTTGAAAAGAAAGGAAGAGAATCCTTGCAGAAAACCAATAGTCCCACACCTATCCACATATCCTATCTTTTGATAAACAGTCCGCCCCTTTTCAATCCCCCGAAACCAAGCTTTCATAGGCCATTTCGGTTATTTCGGCACTTCTACAACACATTTTCTCCGAAAAGTTTTTGTAATCTCCAAGTAAATCGTATTTTTGTGTACAATTTTGGTGTAGTGATGACAGACGAAGAAAAGAAGCTATTAAGTACCTTTGAAGCCAGACTGCGGCATTTAATCTATCTGCACGATGAATTAAAACGCGAAAATGCTGAGCTAAAGCAACTTCTTGAAGCCAAAGAGGAGGAATACGGGAAGGTACAAGCTGAATACCGGGAACTGGAACTTAACTACACGAACCTAAAAACAGCTACGACAATCAGCCTTAACGGCAGTGACGTGAAAGAGACGAAACTGCGATTGTCCAAATTAGTGCGTGAAGTCGATAAATGCATCGCTTTGTTGAATGAATAAAGAGAAGAGGATGTATGAACGATAAGATAAAGATAAACCTGCAGATGGCAGGAGCCTCCTACCCTCTCACAATCAACCGTGAGGACGAGGAAATGGTAAGAGAAGCCGCCAAGCAGGTAGATATCAGGCTCAATGCGTATCGGGAGCATTATCAGAATGTGTCTCTAGAGAGAATTATAGCCATGGTGGCCTATCAGTTCGCTTTAGAAAACCTTCAGTTGAAGGACCGTAATGATACTGAACCCTATACCGCTAAAATAAAGGAACTGACAGAGGTATTGGAGACTTATTTCAAGGAACAATAAGCTACAATCCCTCCGTCGGGTCGGTAAAAGAGAGAAATTCGCGCACTGTACAAAAGTTTGCCCTTCATCAAAGCAAGCTTTTATGCAGTGCTTTTTTATTTATACACTAAAAACAAATTAATAAAATGACAGTAGTTACAATAGTATTATCCATTGCCTGCTTCATTGTCGGAGGGTTTGCCTCGTACTTGTTCTTCAAGCACGGGCTGAAAAACAAATACGACGGTATCCTGAGAGATGCGGAAGCGGAAGCGGAAGTGATTAAGAAGAATAAGTTGCTGGAAGTAAAGGAAAAATTCCTGAACAAGAAGGCGGACTTGGAAAAAGAAGTGGCCCAACGTAACCAAAAGATACAGCAGGCAGAAAACAAGCTGAAACAACGTGAATTGGTACTGAACCAACGCCAGGAAGAAATCCAGCGCAAGAAGATGGAAGCAGAAGCCGTGAAAGAAAATCTGGAAGCCCAGCTGTCCATCGTAGACAAGAAGAAAGAAGAACTGGAGCACATGCAGCGCCAGGAAATAGAAAAACTGGAAGCTATCTCCGGACTTTCTGCCGAAGAAGCCAAAGAGCGCATGGTAGAATCCCTAAAGGAAGAAGCCAAAACGCAGGCCCAGTCCTACATTAACGACATCATGGACGACGCCAAACTGACAGCAAGCAAAGAGGCCAAGCGCATCGTGATACAGAGCATCCAGCGCGTGGCTACGGAAACAGCCATTGAAAACTCAGTAACCGTATTCCACATCGAATCAGATGAAATAAAGGGACGTATCATCGGTCGCGAAGGCCGCAACATCCGCGCCCTGGAAGCTGCCACCGGTGTGGAAATTGTGGTAGACGATACTCCGGAAGCTATCGTATTGTCAGCTTTCGACCCGGTTCGCCGTGAGATTGCACGTCTGGCATTGCACCAGTTGGTAACAGACGGACGTATCCACCCGGCACGTATCGAAGAGGTAGTTGCCAAAGTACGCAAGCAGGTAGAAGAGGAAATCATCGAAACCGGTAAACGCACTACTATCGACCTGGGCATCCACGGTCTGCATCCGGAACTTATCCGCATTATCGGTAAGATGAAATACCGTTCTTCATACGGCCAGAACCTTTTGCAGCATGCACGCGAGACAGCCAATCTTTGCGCTGTGATGGCATCAGAGCTGGGACTCAACCCGAAGAAAGCAAAACGTGCCGGACTGCTGCATGATATAGGTAAAGTACCCGATGAGGAACCGGAATTGCCGCATGCACTCTATGGTATGAAGCTGGCAGAAAAGTTCAAGGAAAAGCCGGACATCTGCAACGCCATCGGTGCCCACCACGACGAAGTGGAAATGACCAGCCTGCTGGCCCCCATCGTACAAGTATGCGATGCCATTTCAGGAGCACGCCCGGGAGCACGCCGCGAAATTGTAGAAGCATACATCAAGCGCCTGAACGACCTTGAGCAACTGGCCATGTCCTATCCGGGAGTGACAAAGACATATGCCATCCAGGCAGGCCGTGAGTTGCGTGTCATTGTCGGTGCAGACAAGATTGACGACAAACAGACGGAGAACCTTTCCGGTGAAATCGCCAAGAAGATTCAGGACGAAATGACTTATCCGGGTCAAGTGAAGATTACCGTTATCCGTGAGACACGTGCGGTGAGCTACGCAAAGTAACATCAGAAAAGAAAATAAATGCAGAAAAGGGTGAATTCGTATTCACCCTTTTCTTATTTTTGCACCACAACCATAACTTTACAAAATGAAAGATTATCAGTTTGAAGTTTGTGCCAACTCCGTAGAGAGTTGTATTGCCGCACAAGCCGGCGGAGCAGACCGGGTGGAACTATGCGCAGGCATCCCCGAGGGAGGGACAACCCCCTCATACGGCGATATCCTCATCGCACGGGAAGTATTGCAGCAGACCAAATTGCATATCATTGTCCGTCCCCGTGGAGGAGACTTCCTTTACTCCTCCACCGAACAGCGCATCATGCTGAAAGACATAGAGAATGCCCGCCGCCTAGGCGCTGACGGAGTCGTGTTCGGTTGCCTGACGGCAGAAGGAGATGTAGACATTCCATTGATGGAGCAGCTTATGAAAGCCTCACAAGGGATGTCCGTCACCTTCCACCGTGCTTTCGATGTATGCAGAAATCTACGAAAAGCGATAGAAGATATTATCGAATTAGGATGCAACCGCATCCTAACTTCCGGACAGCAACCTACAGCAGAGCGAGGCATTCCCCTTCTGAAAGAGCTCCAACAACAAGCATCAGACCGAATCATTCTATTGGCAGGCTGTGGGGTGAATGAAGCCAACATAGCCCACATTGCCCGAGAAACCGGCATCCGCGAATTTCATTTCTCCGCCAGGGAAAATATCGAGAGCTCCATGCTCTATCATAATTCCGCCGTCTCTATGGGAGGAACGGTACATATTGATGAATATACACATACCGTCACTACTGCGGAGCGGGTAAAGCGTACAATCGGAGCATTATTAAAAGCCTCTCCCCTAGCCCCTCCCCCGTAGGGAGGGGGACAGAGATAGTCCTACAAAATACAAACAAGAGCAACTTCAAAACTCCCCTCCCTACGGGGGAGGGGTCGGGGGAGAGACCTATAAAAAAAGGATGTACCTTTCGGTACATCCTTTTTTATATCATAGGATAAATATTATTTCTTCACCGGAGAAGAGTATCTTGCATTCAGACCATCCAGAATCTCACGGGTGATGTTATAGACACTGTCTGCATAGAGCAGGTTGTCAAAACCCGTATTGCTGATAATCATGCTGTAACCTTTTGTCTTATTGTACTCCTTCAGGAAAGCATTGATAGAATCACGCAGTTGCAGGCTGTTCTTTTCATTCTCACTCATCAGCTCAGACTGCAGCTTGTTGCTCAGGTTCTGCAAATCCTGCTCCAACTTTGCAATGCGGTTGTATTCCTGCTGCGCTCTCTCCTGAGAAAGATAAGCGTTGTTCTGATACTTTGTCTGGAATTCCTGCTTCTGCTTCTCCAGTTCGCTGGCTTTCTGGTTCAATGTCAGACGGACATTCTCGCCCTTCTTCACCATAGCCTCATTCAAGTCTATGCAATAGTTGTATTTTGCCAAAAGCGTATCTATTTCAACATAAGCAATTTTCATTTCCGATAATCCGCCGGCTTGTGCAGGAGCGCTTGTTGTCTGTTTATCAGTATTGCCGGCACATTGAGCAAATAAAACGATCAGTGCGAGAGCTGCCAGACCGTTCATGAGGTAGTTTAATCTCTTCATAATTGATAAATATTGTTTTTTAAAATTAGTTCATACTATCGTTTAAGGCTTTTTCCAATTCATCAATGGAAAAACGGGACTTGCGTTGCGCTTCCCTATCCTGCGACTGCACGCAACCGATACCTCTATCGCGCATTGCCTTATTGCCACTGACATGCCCGTTAGGGAATCTCCCGCCTTTCACAAAAAAGACCTTCACACCCAATAAAACAATGCAAATAGCAACTATTAACAGAGTTATCAATATTGTATCAAGCATTTCCATTAATTTTGTTACATGAAAATAGTGTTTTTACTATTTTTGTGGGTGCAAATATAGGGCTTTGGTTGGACTAACTCGCCTTTTTTACTCTAAAAAAAGAGAAAGGGGAATAAAATAGTCAATCAATTTAACCATATTTAGCAATAAGTGGTTAATTTAATGGAGAATTGATATTTGACAATTGATAATGAAGGCTGCATAAACACATGTAAGGCAGCCGCTAATTCAGATAATTATGGAAAAAAAAGACTTGAAACCGGCTGGTGTATTTCACTATTTTGAGGAAATCTGCCAAGTGCCGCGCCCTTCGAAGAAGGAAGAGAAAATCATTGCTTACTTAAAAGCATTCGGAGAAAAACATAAGTTGGAAACGAAGGTGGACGAAGCCGGAAACGTTCTGATAAAGAAACCCGCTACTCCGGGTATGGAAAACCGCAAGACTGTCGTACTTCAATCGCACATCGACATGGTATGTGAAAAGAACAACGACGTGAAGCACGACTTCCTGACCGACCCTATCGAAACCGAAATTGACGGTGAATGGCTGAAAGCCAAAGGTACAACCTTGGGAGCCGACAACGGCATCGGTGTAGCCACCGAACTGGCTATCCTTGCCGACGACAGCATCGAGCACGGTCCTATCGAATGCCTCTTCACCGTGGACGAGGAGACCGGACTGACCGGTGCCTTCGCCCTGAAAGAAGGCTTCATGAACGGAGACATTCTGCTGAACCTCGATTCCGAGGATGAAGGCGAGCTCTTCATCGGCTGTGCAGGAGGTATAGATTCCGTTGCCGAATTCACTTACCGGGAAGTGGACGTACCGGCAGGATATTTCTGCTGCAAAGTGCAGGTAAAGGGGCTGAAAGGCGGACACTCCGGCGGCGACATACACCTGGGGCGCGGCAATGCCAACAAGCTGCTGAACCGCTTCCTGAGCCAGGCATCCCAGAAGTACGACATGTACCTTTGCGAAATAGACGGTGGTAACCTGCGCAACGCCATTGCCCGCGAAGCACACGCGGTAATTGCCATACCCGATGCCGACAAGCATGCTCTGCGCACAGACTTGAATGTCTTTGCCGCCGAAGTGGAGGCAGAATATGCCGTCGTTGACCCGGACCTCCAATTCGTGCTCGAATCGGAAGCAGCCCGTCCCAAAGCCATTGACAAAGATACCGCCAAGCGATTGTTGCAAACCATCTATGCCGCACCTCACGGTGTGTATGCCATGAGCCAAGACATTCCGGGACTGGTGGAAACCTCCACCAATCTGGCCTCCGTAAAGATGAAATCCGGCCATATCATCCGTATCGAGACCAGCCAGCGCAGCTCTACCGCCTCCTCCAAACAAGACATTGCCAATATGGTGCGTACTGTATTCGAAATGGGTGGAGCAGCCGTATCTTTCGGCGACGGATATCCGGGCTGGAAGCCCAACCCGCATTCAGAAATCCTGGAAGTGGCTGTTGAGTCCTACAAACGTTTGTTCGGTGTAGATGCCAAGGTAAAAGCTATCCATGCAGGTTTGGAATGCGGACTGTTCCTTGACAAATACCCGGCACTGGACATGATTTCCTTCGGACCTACCCTGCAGGGTGTGCACTCTCCCGACGAACGGATGCTGATTCCTACTGTACAGAAGTTCTGGGACCATCTGCTGGATATACTGAAGCACATACCAGCGAAATAGATATCCTTCGTTTCCCTAAAAGGGGAACGGAAATAGTTTGTATGAACGTTATCCATAAGATAGGAGTTATACTCTTCCTTCTCTGCCCGTACATCAGTCTGTACGGGCAAGAAGGAAAAGATACCCTCACGTTTCGGATAGTAAGCTACAATGTAGAAAACCTATTCGACTTCCGACATGACACACTAAAGAATGACTACGAGTTCCTGCCGGATGCCACCCGGCATTGGAATTACTCTAAATACAGAAAGAAACTGGATAATATAGCCCGCGTCATCATCGCCACCGGAGGATGGACGCCGCCTGCCCTTGTTGCCTTGTGTGAGGTGGAGAATGACAGTGTGATGCGCGACCTTACCCGCTACTCTGCCTTGCGCGAAGCAGACTACCGGTATGTGATGACACAATCTCCCGACGAACGCGGCATCGACGTAGCGCTGTTGTATCAACGTAATCTTTTCAAACTGCTTTCCTATCAGAGCTTCCCCGTAGAAAAGCCCCGGAAGAATAGCCGTCCCACACGGGACATTCTTCACGTCAGCGGATTGTTGCTGAACCGGGATACGCTTGATGTACTGGTAGCTCACTTCCCATCCCGTTCGGGAGGGGCAAGAGAGTCTGAACCTTACCGGCTACTGGCTGCCCGAAAGGTGAAGCATGCCATAGACAGCCTATACACGATACGCCGACATCCGCAAATTGTCCTTTTAGGGGATTTCAACGATTATCCGGAGAATAAATCGATAAAGGAGGTGTTGGAGGCAGCAGCACCGTCAACATTGCAAGACTCTCTACGTCCACAAAAACTTTACCATCTACTGGCAGGAAAAGCCAAAACACGCAAGCACTTCGGCAGCTACAAGTATCAAGGAGAATGGGGACTACTGGACCACATCATCGTATCGGGTACGTTGCTGCAAGAACACGCACCGCTATATACAGAGGAAGCGAAGGCAGACGTATTCTGCCTGCCCTTCCTACTGACAAGAGACAAGAAATACGGAGGGCAGCAACCCTTCCGCACCTACTACGGGATGAAGTATCAAGGAGGATACAGCGACCACTTGCCTGTATATGCGGAGTTCCGGTTGATATATTAGTCGGAATACTGATACAGTTTCAAGTCAAACTTCTGTACCATCACCAGCAAGTGGTCGAAGATGTCGGACTGAATGCGCTCGTACTCTTTCCATACCTTGTTGCGAGAGAAGAAATATACCTGGATGGGTACCCCATACGTCGTGGGTTCCTTCTGGCTGATAATCAAGTCCATCTCCTGGTTCACCACCGGCAGGCTGCACAAATAGCGTTCGATGTAGATACGGTAGAGCTGCGCATTGGTTGGCACCTCTTCTTCTGCTGGCTGATAGTCGGCCATCAAGGGGACTTCCTTGCGGATATTATCCAGCATTTCCGGAGTGCAGAACTTCAGGGTAGTCATATCCAGAAAGATATTCTTGTTTACCCGTCGCCCGCCACTTTCCTGCATGCCGCGCCAGTTCTGAAAAGAGTTGTTCACCAGGGTATACGGTGGTACGGTCGAGATGGTTTCGTCCCAGTTGCGTATCTTGACCGTGTTCAGCGTAATCTCCTCTACAACTCCATTGGCAACGCCACCCGGCAGCGCTATCCAGTCCCCTATCCGCAACATGTCGTTGGCAGAGAGCTGCACGCCGGCCACAAACCCCAGAATGCTGTCCTTAAATACCAGCATCAGTACAGCTGCAGATGCGCCCAGACCGGCAAACAAGGTCATAGGGGACTTGCCTATCAACACTGAAACCACTATGATACCTCCGATAAAAAACAGCAGCACTTGCAATACCTGCACGAAGCCTTTCAGCGGACGGTTCTTCTGCTTGTCCTTCATGTTATAAACATCGAGCAGTACCAGCAACAAGCCGTTAATAGTAAGCAGCACCGCCACAATGATATAGACAGCACACACCTTTTGTGAGAACTCAAGCATCTCCTTTCCACGCACAAAGGCCATGGGCAGCAGGTAGTAGATGAGGATTCCCGGCAGAATATGTATCAAATGGTGTATCACCCTGCGTTTCATCAGCAACGTATTCCACTGATGGGGAGAGCGTCGGGTATAATGCTTCATACCGCCAACGAAGATTGCCTGGCACAAATAGTCCAGCCCTATCGAAAGCCCCACCATCAGCAGTGCAATAATCGTCTCGTCAAACATATCGGCAAACTTCGGGTCTATCCCCCAACCTATCAAGATTTTATTCATCCATCCTCCTAAACTCATCATAAGCTCTCTTTTTTTTGAAATATCTTGTTTGTATAACAATCCAAAGATAAAGATGTTTTCAGAGAACGGCAAGCATATACCCTTTTTTCATCAACGACTCAATCCTCACGCTCGGGTCGTTTTTTAGCGACCGCCGCAGATAGGACATCTGTACATTCAAGGCAAGGGAGTTGGCATACGAGGCAGTGCCCCACACAGCATCCAGCAACGTATCGCGACTGACAGTCTTATTCACATTCAGCGCAAGCAAGCGAAGGATATCGGCTTGACGGGAAGTAATCAGCACCTTACTATTTCCCGTACGAATCTCGTTCGTACTGTAATTGAATACGGAATGGCCGAAAGCATACATCTCATCCTCTGCCACGCCGGACAACTGCGAAGTGAAACGCTCGCGGATACGCGCCGTAAGCTCTTCCGGATAGAAAGGTTTGGCAAGATAATCGTTCGCCTTCAGTTGGAATCCTTGCAGGCGGTCAGCCTTGTCGCTGCGGTCGGAAAGAAAAAAGATGAGGACATGCTTGTCCGCCTCCCGGATTCGTTTTGCCACTTCAAAGCCATTGAGCCCGGGCATATTGATGTCAAGCAAGACAAGGTCCGGTTTGACAAGAGGAAACTGGTCGAGGGCGATAAGACCATTTCCGGCATAGGTCACTTCATAACCCTCTTTCTCCAGGAAGCGTTTCAGAAGCATGGAATACTTCAGGTCATCGTCAGCAAAAAGAATTTTCAGTGGTTTCATGAGTTGCTATTTATATTCTCGATATCCATCTGTGCAGATTATTGTGGAATGGTTATTTCCACCGTCGTCCCCCTCCCAATCTGACTGGTCAGAAAGACGGTTCCCCTATGAGCCTCAACCAACAACTTGACATAACTCAACCCCAAACCGATGCCCGGCAAGGAACGGTCAGGCAAGTTGCTGCTACGGTAAAACTTATCGAATACCCGTCCCTGCTCGGAAACAGGGATACCAATGCCGTCATCGGAAACTTTCAATGTGAGCTCGTGGCCATGCAGGCGGCATTCTACCCGGATACTGACGGAGCTTCCCGAATATTTCACGGCATTTTCCATCAGATTACTGATGATATTTGCCATGTGCACGGGGTCGGCCGTAACCAGCAGGTTGTCCGTGAAATGTGTCTCGAAAGATACTTGTTTTCCTCCAGGAGCATGCTGCAGGCGTATCAACTTCTCCACAACCGGTTTCAAATCGAAAGTACTGAGGGAAAGTTGTGTCTGCTCATCGTCAGCACGGGTCATGTCGCGCAGCTTCCGGAGGTAGGCGGAAAGGTTGTCCAGCTCGGAAACGGAATCACGCACCACTTCATCCATGGCCTGCTCGTCGGTACGCATTGTTTTGTCATTGAGAAAAGAGACGCACATCTTCAAGGCCTGCACGGGACGTTTCAACTCGTGTATCATGGTGTTGACAAAGCTTTTCCGCAACTCGTCCACACGGTGCTGCTTCAAAATGGTCTTTATCTGGAACAGCAGACAGACAGACAGCAGAAGAATCAATACCAAGCTGCCCAGAAGTTGCCAGCCCATACGGAGCAAAAGAGTATGCGGCATCACCTGCACATCCACTTGTACCAACTCCCGCTTCAGCGGATTGTAAGGATAAACCAGACGGATGACCGGATGCAAATCACTCCCCAGCCGTTCTACGGTTTCCACCCATTGATAGAGGCTGTCGCGCGGCGTGACTAGTCCGGTAGTGAAAGACATGCCGTCCAGTTTAGTCGCCAGCACCGAATCGAAGCGCTGCAACGTAAAAGGGACATCTATCTGCAACTGATAAGCAACTATCGCCTCGCTGAAGCTCATGTTGAAAAGCAGCTTGTCTTCGCCATGTATCACAATCTTGTCCTTATAGACAATACTATCCTTCATTGCCGTGGATAGAACGGATTTATCTGCCATGGCCCCCACCACAAACGTACGCGTATAGCGCTCTTTGAGCTTGTTGGTCAATGAATCCCTATCCGTATGCATGTCCACATTGGTGTTGAAAAAGGATATATTAGGCTTGTTGAACACTTTCTTCGGCTGTTCACGCCGGATAGAGTCGTTCACTGCCACGGCATCCATGACAAGGCGGTGTATCTCTTCTTCATATTCCTCATTCTTATACTGATACTGGTTCCACAACCAATATCCCTGCCCTGCTACAAGTAGCAGCATGGATATCAGTGACAATGCCCATACTATTCTGATTCGTTTTTCCATCTCAGAGTCTGTTCTTCTTTTATACTATACAAAGGTAAGGGTTTCCTCCAATCAGAGGTACGCGCGAGGCGGCTATTCTCATTTGAGTAACATTTCAGTAATAACTTTCTCACTCCGGAAAGACAAATTCCGCATAGATTTGCGACGACAGGACACATGACACGTCCTCGAAACAGTAATTCCTAACAACGAAAAAGTATGAAAAAGCAGATTCTACTCACCGCCATGCTGTTGATAACCACCACAACCGCCTGCGCACAGTTTAACATCAAAATCGGCTCCGGCAAGACGTTCAGAAAAGATACCATAGACCAGACTGTACTCATGGTGCAGTATGAAGTGGACGGCTGTACGGACACACTGTCGGAAGAGCGTTTCCAGGAAACCATGATGTTGGAAATCGGCAAGAAATGCTCCAAGTTCTACAGTTACACAAAGTATGTGGGCGACTCGGTATTTGCTGCCGACATTGCCAATAACGCCTCGCAAGAAACGATGATTGAACACGCCAAACAGTTCGGAAAAAGCAAGCTGAACGAACAGACCTACAAGAGATACCCCGTAGGCAAAGTGACCACACTGGATGAAATTGCCGGAGACATCAACAGACTCCGGTGCGAGGAACCGGAAGAGTGCCCACAGTGGACGCTGCAGACAGACACGGCAACCATCCTCTCGTATCTCTGCCAAAAAGCAGAATGCGTGTTTAAGGGACGCAGATGGATTGTCTGGTACAGTCCGGAGATTTCCTCCAGCGAAGGGCCGTGGAAGCTGTTCGGACTGCCCGGACTGATACTGAAAGCAGAAGACAACAGGGGGCATTATCTCTTTACCTGCACCGGTATGGAGCAATGCCATTCCTACCGACCTATCCTCTTCAACGGAAAAGATTATGAACCCGTAAACCGCAAGGCGTACAACAAAATCCACGAAAGATACTATGCCGACCCGGTAGGATTCATTATGGGCAACACGCCTAACGTACGTATCACCATACGCGACAACCAGGGCAATGAAGCCAGGAAGCCGAAGAATATAGCCCACAATCCGCTGGAACTTGACTGATTCATCCCATCGAACTCCAATGGATATACACTTCAAGAAACTCTTGCTGCCAATCCTTGCCTTGTTTGCAATGACAGCGCATGCACAGTCTCTCAGTGGCTTGGTAACGGACGAAGAAACCGGACAACCGCTGGAAGCCGTAATGATTAGTGTGCTGCGAAACGGCACCATGATAGATTACGCCCTGACCGATGCCCGGGGGAGATATTCCCTGCCATGGAAATACAACGGCAACCTGCAAGTCAGCGTATCACTGCTGGGCTATAGACGGGAAATACGCAACATATCGGCAGCAGGAACACTCCATATTCGTCTGCATCCCGAAGCCATTGCACTAAAAGAAGTCCAAATACGTCCCGGCCGCATTCATGGCAGGAAAGATACCGTAAGGTATAATCTGGCAGAGTTTGCCTCTTCCAAGGACGTACACATCAAGGATGTTCTGAAAAAGCTCCCCGGTGTGGATATTGACGACAACGGGCAGGTGAAATATAAAGGTAAAGCCATCGACCACTATTTTGTGGAGGGTATGGACGTGACGGGTGGACGCTACAGCCAAATCAACAACAACCTCAGTGCCAAAGCCGTAAAATCGGCAGAAATTATGGAGAACTACCAATCGGTCAAGGCATTGAAAGGAAAACTCAGTTCGGATGAAATAGCCCTGAACCTGAAACTCGACCCACAGGCACGCGACCAATGGATTGTCAACGGTACCCTGGGTGCAGGCTGGAGCGATGGAACACAAGAAACGACCGGAACGGCACAAACGAAGAGGGACAAAGGAACGCTTCTTTGGGAAAACGCCGCCAATGCCCTCCAACTGGGTAAAGGCAAGCAAAGCATCTACGGCTACAAGAGCAACAACAACGGTACCGACCTTAGCCGTGAGCAACATATACTGACAAACAACACATCCCAACAGATTCCCCTGCACGGTTTTCTGGTACAACCGGGCATCAGCGCTCCCCTCGACAAGCAACGGCTGCTCTTCAACGAAACCCATACACTGAACGCCAACCGCATGTATAAATGGAACGACGAACGTTCCCTGCGCCTGCAAGCCGGATATACCCATAACCGGATTACCCAGCAACGGGGCAACTCGCAAGTCTACTACCAGCCCGATGACACCATACGCATGGATGAAGCCTACCACTACTGCCTGCAGAACGATGCCGCCCATATGGAAATGCACTATGAGGATAACAAGACCATCCACTATCTGTCGAACCGCTTCCTGGCAGAAAGTGAAACGAACCGCGGCACCTCCCACGAGTTGCAGCAAACGATGCGCACCTCCCAGTTTACGGCAAAGAATTTCTTCAGCCTTATCCGCAATGGAGAGAAAAGCACATGGAAGTTCAATTCTGCCACACAGTATGCCTATCTACCCTCCTCCTTGTCACTACACGACGGGAAAGACAAATTCATCCAGCACAGCCTTTACAACGACAATAAGGCCAGCCACCTAAGAAAACACAACGGTTTCACCCGGCAATACACCGCCGGTATAAAGGGCGAATGGGCATCGGTAAAGTACCATTCCACCCGAATGGAAACATTTGGCGCATCCAGTTTTTCTCCCTACCTCTCCTCCTACTTCCAATTGGAGCAAGGCAAGTGGCAGGGAAGTCTGTCACTCCCTCTCAGCTATAAGCGCTACTTCTCGCAACAGCGTTCTTTTCTCTTTTTCAATCCGTCACTCTATCTGCGCTATCAGCCGGACTACCATTGGAAAATTTCCCTCTACGGCAGTTTACACCGCTCAGCAGGAGATGTCACAGACCTCTGCCCTTTTACCTATCGGACAGACTACCGTACCTGGAAAAACACTGACGGCCTCTTCCCCGTCAGTATACGCCAACAATACAACCTTTATGGAGAATACAAGAATACCGTGCAGGAATTTTTCGCCACCGCCACTTTGTCCTACCGGCATGTACACTACAACACCTTGAATGAACAGAGTATCTCTGAAAACCGCATTGTCCACACCCTTCGCCTACATTCCAACAGTACACAAAGTTGGTTCCTGCTCAGCACTCTCTCCAAGGGATTTTTCGACTGGAATCTGAAAACCTCACTTGACTTACAACTGAGCCGCAATACCGGCTGGCAGTTGACACAGGTTTCAGATACAGACGCCCTCACTCCACAAACGGAAACAGCCGGAAACGGCCCGCCTCAAAAATACCGTTATGACTATCTTAAGATGGAACCCAAACTGATATGGTCGCCCGCCGAAGCTTTCGAAGCCGAATATCATGCCACAATCAGCTATGGCGGCAGTAAAATAGGGAACGACGCGCACCTTGCTCCTCTACTGGACTTCGTACAGCGTATGCACCTCACATTCAGCATCGGGCACGTCGACCTCTGCCTTTCCGGAGAACATTACCGGAACGATTTAAACAGCGATACGCATCTCAACACACTGTTTGTAGACGCATCACTCATTTATAAGACAAGGAAATGGAGAGTGGAAGCCAGCCTCAGCAATCTGTTCAACAAGAAAGAGTATGCCTATACTACCTACTCGGCCACACAAAGCTATACTTCACGGTTGAATATCCGTCCACGGGAGGTTATGGTGACTGCTGGTTATCAGTTCTAAAGACTGTCATCTACAACAATATCCGTATTCCGGCATAAACCAGCATCCCCGCTATCGTCAGCAACCCTACCCATATAGGAGCATAGACATGAGTGACATGCTCGACACGCTTATATCCGCTAACCTTCACAAACAAGCGGTAAATCAGCCAGGCACCAATCAGCCCCACAATAGTCCCTGCCAACAAATCACCCGGATAATGCACACCGAGATATACGCGCGAATAGCACGTCAGCAACGCCCAGGCCATAATGAAAAGAGTAAGCCACCGCTTGCGGAATAGAAAGAACAGGAAAAACGCCAATCCGAAGGTATTGGCGGCATGACACGAAGGAAAACCATAACGCCCTCCACGATGATTGTTGACGATATGCACCATCTCCGAAATGGGATTATTCAGATTAGAAGGACGCATACGCTCCACATAGGGACGTATCCAAGTGGCACATGCCTGGTCGGCAAAAGTAATGGTGAGCGCAAGGCCTATCATGCAAAACAGTGTGACCTTCCAATGAAAATTGCGCAACATCACATACCAGATGGCAGCATACATGGGAATCCAAACCCACTTACCGCTATAAGCGCTCATAAAATAATCGAAATACATGTTGTGCATCCGATTGATGGAAAAAAATATGTTTGTGTCTACATCTATTGCCCCTTGCAAGGCGTCCATAAGTGCTGTCATACGTTATCTTTTGGCTATATCATCATATAATTTTTGCAAATAGGCTTTGCCCAACGGCAGGTTCTTCCCTTTTGCTGTGCCCTCATCCACTACCACAGTACCCGCCTGGCAATTGAATATCACTTGATTGTCCGCTGTCACCATACCGAAAGCATCGGGTACGGTAAAGAACGCGAAATGAGGGGAAGCGGGATTAAGCATATCTTTACTGAAAACAAACTCATCATGGGGCAGCGCCAATTGAGCCAGCAACGTGGCTGCAATATCATGTTGCGAGCCATAGACGTCAATGCGCCTCGGCTCTCGGACAGCACCGCCCACCATCAACAGAGGTATCCGGTAGCGTTCTACCGACAAATTGTCGATATGTTCGGGATAAGCTCCCAAGTGGTCTGGAACAAACACAATCACCGTATTCTTCCACTGGGGAAGCTCACGGAACTGTCTTACAAAATCGCCTGCACAACTATCCGTATAGGCAAAGGCGTTCAGCCGGTCATTCTCCAGACGACGGAAAGGTACTTCAAAAGGCTCGTGGCTGCTGGAGGTCTGCAAGACACGGAAATGAGGAGTTTTCTCTTCGGCAGTTCCTTCGGCAGCTTCGGCTTTCAAGTCTTCCAGCAGACGGTTGAATACGAGATGGTCGTGCGCCCCCCACTTACTTAAACGTTCCGTTACGGGAAAATCCTGGTCGGAAACAATGTCTTCAAAGCCTGATGACATCAGGTAGGAACGCATATTGGTAAAGTCGGCATCACCGCCATAATAATACTTGGTACCATAACCCGCCTTCCGCAAGCTGCCTGCAATGGCAGGAATGGACTGCGTTTTACGGGGATACTTCATAATACTAGTAGTGGGCTGGGCAGGATAGCCACTCAAGATAGCCACCAGCCCACGGTCCGTACGGAAACTGTTGGCGTAGAAGTTCGTAAAGAGCACCCCTTCCTTACTCAAGCTATCCAGATGGACGGCAATATTCGGCTCACCTCCCAAAGCTGTCATCAACCTGGAGGAAAAACTCTCAAGAATCACAAAGAGTACATCGGGACGCTGAGTATTGAATAAAGTATGCAGTGAATCGGCAGGTTGCAGCACAGAATCTGTCTCTTCCGTTTGACCACCGGCACCTGCGGGTTCAAGCATGTCTTTAAAAAGCCGGTCGGCCTCCGCAGCTTCCATAAAACGGTACTGCTTGCTGAAGTCCTTCTGCTTGGCAAGAGATTCCATCAGACTGAATGCAGGGTTGATAGCTGCATGGTTCAGACGCTGCTCGGCACTGAAATAGACTTTCCCCACATTCATGGTAGATACTGTAAAGCCTCCACGGATAGGAATAAACAGTAACCCCGTCATCAGCAACAATATACCTGACACCTTCAGGCGACGATAAGGCAGTTTCATCCGCAGCAACAGCTTCTTCTGCAGCAAGATGCCGTAGAAAACAGCATACAGCACGACAGCATAAACAGCCATTGCCACAATTCCCCCCAGCACCATCCAAATGCTGACACTGGCCACTGCGTCTTTAGGGGAGGAAAAGAAATAGAATAACGGAGTAGCATCCAAACGGAACCCCCAATACTCGTATAATCCTAAATCGACAGTAAAAATTATGGAGATAAGTACTGAAATGAAGAGGAAATAGCCGCACCAGATGCGATGAAGGGATTTAGAAAGTGTCCATACAGAGGTTATGAAAAGAAAACCGGGAATAGCTGTCAGATAACCAGCCAGAGATAGGTCTAAAGGTAACCCATGCCAAATGACACTGAACCAGTCCGCACACGAGGCATCCGGATACAGCGATTTGTAAAACAGCATAAATAGTGGTTTCTGCAACACAAAAATGCAGACAAACAAGCAGTATGTCTTAATAAATCCTATGAGCCTATCTTTCATCGGTGCCTTATTGTATATCTAAATATAAGGTGCAAAAATAAATCTTTTTATTCTATTTCTCACCAATATTAGTCAATAATTACATTGAAAGATAGGCTTATAGGATATTTTAAGTTTATCCGTTCACGCGTTTGTAATCTTCAAGGAACTTCTTCAGACCGGAATCGGTCAGCGGATGATTAAGTAAACCCTTAATGGCCGAAAGCGGACAAGTAGCCACATCAGCACCCACCTCTATACACTGCATGATATGTGCCGTATGACGGATAGAGGCGGCAAGTACCTGGGTGGTATATCCATAATAACGGTACATCTCTACAATCTTCGCAACCAATGCAATGCCATCCTCACAGATGTCATCGAGACGCCCCACAAACGGAGAAACATACGTTGCACCTGCCTTGGCTGCAAGCAATGCCTGACCGACAGAAAATACCAGAGTACAATTTGTACGGATACCTTTGCCCGAGAAGTATTTAACGGCCTTGATACCTTCTGCAATGCAAGGCACCTTCACTACGATATGCGGATTCAAGGCTGCCAATTCTTCACCCTCTTTAATCATGCCTTCATAGTCGGTAGCTATCACCTCGGCACTCACATCGCCTTGCACAATATTACAGATGTCCACATAGTGCTTACGCTGGTTCTCCACTCCTTTGATACCTTCTTTTGCCATAAGCGAAGGATTAGTGGTAACTCCGTCGAGTACGCCCAAGTCATAGGCCTCCCGAATCTGTTCTAAATTTGCCGTATCAATAAAAAACTTCATGATATAAATGTTTAGATGGTTGATATTACAAATATAACGATTTACACCATAAATGGTTCCTGCTAGTCCTTTATTATCTTTGCTTGACTAATTATTATCTGGTCAGCGGTTTCGCTTCAAGAATAAACGGTTAGTAATTGTTTGCGGCAATTCATTCTCATAGTGGGTTACCATAATCATCGTTTTATCCCGACGATGGCAGAATGCCTCTATAATCTTCTTGACCCGACGGCGGTTGTATGTATCGAGTCCATGAAGCGGTTCATCCAATATCAGCAGTTCCGGGTCCTTGACAAAAGCACGTGCCAATAATGCCAGACGCTGTTCCCCGCTGGAGAGTTGCAGAAAAGGACTGTCTTTCAAGGCGGCAATACCGAAAATCTCCATCCACCACTCACATACCGACATCTGTTCGGCATGAGGACGTTTATACAATCCGATGCTGTCGTGCAGACCGGAAGCGACAATCTCTATGGCAGGCAGATTCTTCAGATAAGCACGATGCATTTCCGGACTGACATAACCGATGTGTTTCTTGATTTCCCAAATACTCTCCCCCGTTCCGCGCTTCCGTCCGAAAAGACTGATATCGCAGGCGTATGACTGCGGATTATCCGCACAAACCAAACTAAGCAAGGTAGACTTGCCGGCACCGTTCTCGCCACTCAGCGCCCACTTCTCACCACGCATCACTGTCCAATCCAGCTCCTTCAGAATGGTACGGTCATCGTAACGGATGCTAACCCCGTTCAATTTCACCACTTCGTCCGAAGTGAAATTCGCATGTTCGTAGGGCAAATCGAGAATACACCGCTGCAATTCCTCCAACGCTCCGGCCTCTTCCTGAATACGCATCTGATTGCCCGCACAGAATGCCTGCACATACTCCTCACGTTCCATCTTTTCGCCCACCTTCATGTCCTCTACCGGCACAACATGTGTAATAAATGAAGGTATGTCATCCAACATGGAAAGCACAAGGACAATCTGCAACTCGCCCAGCCGGGTAAGCCGCTCCAGCAAATTAAAAAGCAGTTCACGGGTAGGCGCATCCAGCCCTATGAAAGGATTGTCCATGATAAGAATTCGGGGAACAGTCAGTAAAGCTTTAGTCAACTGAAACCTGCGCAGCTCCCCACTGCTGAGAAGAATGATTTTCTTGTCAAGCATCGGCTCTATGCTGAAAAGTTCAAATAGCTGCCGCCTCAAGACATCGTCTTTTACCTCTCCCAGCACTTCGCGTACTAGCGGAGCATCCTCCTGGTCGTGGGCATTCCAACGCTGTTGATAGTAATAATTGGCATCGGCAGAACCGTAAGTATCACGGAAAGCAATGTATTTGATATTGTCATAGGCAGTTTTCGTGAGGGAGGGAGAGAAATCATAGGTAAGCTCACCATCACGCAAAGGATACTTTTCCGTCAGCATATCCACCAGGAGGCTTTTTCCGGCTCCGTTCGGTCCTACAATGGCAATGTGTTCTCCTGCCAGGAAATCAAGGGTGACAGGCTCTGTCAAACGAACAAGCGGGTTGCGTACTACGCCCCCCGCTATGTGTATTGTATGTTGTTGCATCATCCAATCATCATTTATACATAATCAGTGCCGATTGGGCCGGAACAACAACTTCGGGGCCGTACAGTGTGCCCAAACCTTGTTCATTGATAAAGCCATCCTTGCAGACCACTGTATATTTACCTTCGGGTACGGTAAGTTTGGCAGGCTCCTTACGGGCATTCAAGACTAGTATAATATCTCCCCATGCATCACCGTTGGCATTTTCTTTCAGACGGTAAACCACCACATTGCTGCCGTCAACCGGTAGAAATTCCAAATGCTTACGCACCAAATCCGCATCACCCATACGGAAAGCCGGATGCTTCTTACGAAGCTGTATCAACCCTTTATAATAAGCAAATACATCTGCATGCTCCGCCTTTCGTCTCCAATCAATCGCATTGATGGAATCGGGACTCTCAAAACTATTGTGTACTCCCTTCTTGTCACGCATCACTTCCTCACCGGCATAAATAAACGGTACACCTTGGGAAGTGAATACGGCTGTTTGCGCCAGTTTGTCAAGCTTTGCCAATTCTACGGGAGTAATACCCGGGATACTTGCTTTCAGCCTATCCACCAAGCACATATCATCATGGCAGGAAACATAGCTGATCATCTGTGTAGGTTGTTCCGCCCACGGAGCCTTACTATAATTCACAGAGTCATTATTTACTTGCGGATGCCTGATGGCTCCTACAATACCAAACTTTATGCTCTCCTCTCCTCCCGGCAATCCAGCAAGGAAAGCACCTTGATGATTGTCATTAAACGGACCGCGTAAAGCATCACGCATTTCGTCAGAGAAAGCAGCAACACCCGGCATCTTATAAGTATTGGCTTTCATTGCCAGAGAATCTTCCGCCATCTGTGGAGCCGATGCCGCCCATCCTTCACCATATATAAATATAGTCGGATCTACAGACGTTGCCGCCTTACGGATTTCGTTCATTGTCTCGATGTCATGAATACCCATCAGGTCAAAACGGAATCCGTCAATGTGATATTCATTAATCCAATGTAATACAGACTCTATCATGTATTTACGCATCATCGGACGGTTGCTGGCAGTTTCATTGCCACAAGCCGAACCGTCTGCATACGTTCCGTCTGGTCGCTGACGGTAAAAGTATCCCGGCACTGTACGTTCAAAATTACTGTCGGATGTATTGAAAGTATGGTTATACACCACATCCAGAACAACACGGATACCTGCTTTGTGCAAAGCCTGCACCATCTGCTTGAATTCCCGGATACGAACATCCGGTTTGTAGGGGTCGGTAGAATAAGAGCCATCAGGCACATTGTAATTCTGCGGATCATATCCCCAATTATACTTGTTCTCGTCCAGCTTTGTCTCATCAACGGAGGCATAGTCATAAGACGGAAGGAGATGTACATGTGTCACCCCCAATTCTTTCAGATGGTCAATGCCGGTTGCCAGCTTGTCGGGACTTACCGTTCCTTGTTCTGTCAGTGCCAGGAACTTTCCTTTATGCTCAATGCCCGACGACGGTTCGATGGACATATCACGATGGTGCATTTCATAAAGAATCACATCGGCAGGAGAGGCCAATGCCGGACGTTTATCATCTGCCCATCCTTCGGGGTCCGTGGATTTCATGTCGATGATGGCGGCACGTTTTCCATTCACCCCTACAGCTTTGGCATTGATACCCGGAGTATCCCCCAGCCACTTATCATTGATTTTCACATTGAATGTGTAGAATTTACCCATCAAGTCCTTTTCAACTTTAGTTTTCCAAGTTCCTTCTTCAGAGGGTTCCATTGAAATAGTTTCATAGGCATGCCCTCCATCTCCTGCTTCGAACAACATCAGGCGAACTTCATCTGCCGTAGGTGCCCACAATGTGAATTGCGTGGCAGCAGGTGTATATTCCATCTCTGTCAGACTACCCGAACGGACAGGGTAAAGTTCGTACGAAGCATACTCCGTCTTCGCGGGAGTGCAGCTTACAATCGTCGTTGCAGCCACTCCAATGATAGCAAGTTCATTCAATTTCATGATATTATTTTTAGATTCTACATTTCAATTCTTATCACTTCTTCACCTTATCCGGATTTTTGGCAATAAAGTCTTTCCAGCCATGATAGCCTTTCTCCACCGTGGGACGCCCCATCTGCAGAAAGTGACAATAGGCAGCAGCAAGCCCGTCCGTTGCATCCATAAAAGTAGGCATATCCTCTTTAGGAAAATGCAGCATACGCTGCAACATGTCCGCCACCTGTTCCTTGGATGCTTGTCCGTTTCCGGTGATAGCCATCTTTATTTTTAAAGGAGCATATTCCGTAATGGGAATATCCCTGCTCAAAGCAGCTGCCATTGCTACGCCTTGCGCACGCCCCAACTTCAACATGGACTGTACATTCTTTCCGAAGAAAGGGGCCTCAATAGCGAGCTCGTCAGGCAAATAACTCTCTATGATACTCAGTACCCGTTCATGAATATGGCGTAACTTCAGATAGTGGTCTCCAAATTTGCGGAGGTCGATAATTCCCATGGCTATCATTTCCGGCTTGACACCTGCCACACGCAATACTCCATACCCCATAATGGTGGTACCAGGGTCTATACCCAATATTATTTTCTCTTTGACCGGTTGTATCACACTATTACCTCCATCAATGTAGGAAAGCCAATCACTTTATCTTTAAAGATATTCAGTAATTCCTCGTTCAGTTTCACTCCTTGCTCTTGATGCCAACGATGCAGTTTGGCAGAGTTTTCCACCTCAAACTGAACAGAATAGCAGATGCTTCCTTCTTCAATATGACTCAAGATACGGGCTATACGTGGAGCATACAATGTTCCGTTCTTTTCTACCTCGGGAAGATAGTGTTCCTGCATCCATATCAGGAAGTTTTTGTCTTCTCCTTCCTCTACATGATAAGTGGTATTATATATCAGCATAACTTATTTTTTCAAATTCTTTCGCAAACATAGCAATTATTTCAGAATAATGCATTATATTTGCACCATCAAAAACGAAAGCAAGCCTGCAAACGTTGGCAACGGGGCGTTAGCTCATCTGGCTAGAGCGCGACACTGGCAGTGTCGAGGTGATGAGTTCGAGTCTCATACGCTCCACAAAAATTAAAACGGTTAGATTAGTCTAATCGTTTTTTTTGTACGTATTAACGAGCTATAAATTTACATATAGTCCATTTTCATTCGACAACTCATGAAAGAAGCTTTTACACACAAGTCATTACTTATTTTAGGACGTGGCATAGGGCAAGTCATGTTCCAAAACAATGCATTGTCCGGATTATTGATGCTGATTGGAATCTTTTTGAATTCATGGCAAATGGGCCTATTGGCTGTAAGTGGCAACATAATAAGTACATCGACAGGCCGTATCTCAGGATATGACCGTGATGATATAAAAAATGGATTATATGGTTTTAACGGTACACTGGTAGGAATAGCCGTAGGGGTCTTTATGCATCTGACTGTAAATTCCTTGATACTAATGGCTATTGCCTCGTGTGCATCTACCTACATTGCACGGTTTTTCAACATGCAACGCATGTTGCCCGGATTCACTACCCTTTTTATCCTTTCTGTATGGATGCTGCTGGGATTGTGCAGTTGGCTGATGCCTGACATGCTACTCGTCTCTGATACAGAAACACCTGCTTCTTCCTCCATAAATTACTTACAATGTTTCAGTATGAGTATAGGCCAGGTGATGTTTCAAGGAAACATAATGACCGGACTATTTTTCCTTGCAGGCATTCTCGTGAATTCTCGGAATGCAGCAGTATATACCATATTGGGGGTACTTCTCCCCCTCCCCCTAGCCATATTATTGGGAGCAGATTCCGAAGCTTTGAATATAGGCCTGATGGGATATAATGGCGTATTGTGTGCCATTGCTTTAGGAGGTAAAAGCTGGATGAGCTTATATGGGCTGTATGTTCCGTTTTACTCTCTGTTGTATTGCAAATTGTGGGAATGAATTGGGGAATTATTACATTGACCGCACCTTTCGTTCTCTCCGTATGGCTGACAATGGGAATAAAAAATCTCTATCTCTTTTTCAAATTAGGCAGAAAGCAAGCCACCAACCCCAGTAAAGGCATAAAGGCACATACATTATAAACAGCCTCTATACCATACTTATCTGCCATACCTCCCAATACAGCCGAAGCGATACCGGCAATTCCAAAAGCGAAACCAAAAAACAACCCGGAAATCAAACCCAGCTTATTGGGTAGCAATTCCTGGGCGTACAGCAATATGGCAGGAAAAGCGGAAGAAAGCATCAGACCGACACAGAAGCTCAGCACTACTGTCCATGCAAGCCCTACGTGAGGCATCATCATACTGAATGGAGCCGTTCCAAGAATGGAAGCCCAGATAACATACTTACGTCCTATCCTATCACCTACGGGACCTCCCACCAATGTTCCGATGGCAGTGGCTACCAGGAAGACAAACAAGAAAAGCTGTGAAGCCTGAACAGTAACACCAAATTTATGGATCAGATAGAATGTATAGTAGCTCGTCAAACTTGCCATATAGATATATTTGGAGAAGATAAGTATCAGCAGAATACTTATGGCAAACACCGTCATTCTTGAAGAAAGGGGACGCTCTATCTTTCCTGCCACAAGCATCGGGCGTTTCTTGATATGATTCAAGTAGGAACGGAACCAACGACATATAGGAATCATCACCACGATGGCAATCAAGGCAAAAACCGTGAACAAGGCAATGTGATGCCTCCCGTAAGGAGCTACCAGCAAAGCCACCAGTAACGGTCCAAGCGAGCCACCCAAATTCCCGCCCACCTGAAATAGAGACTGCGCCAGTCCGCGTTTTCCGCCGGAAGCCAGAAAAGTAATACGTGACGCCTCCGGATGGAGTACAGACGAACCGATACCCACAATGAATACCGAAGCCAGCAACCAATACAGATTAGTAGCAAAAGCCAGATTCATGATACCGACCAAAGTAAAGCCCATACCTATCGGCAATGACCAGGCAATGGGGCGCTTATCAAAGAACAATCCCATTAGAGGCTGAAACACGGACGCCGACATCTGATACACTAACGTAATCAGACCAATCTGGGCAAAACTCAAGGATAAATCCTCCTTGAACAAAGGGTATACTGCCGAAATAACCGATTGCAGCATATCGTTCAAACAATGCGAAATACTCAATGCTATAAGAATAGGAAAAGCAATTCTACGGATAGGAGGTCTCTGATTCTGTATCATCTTATACTGTCTATTACAAAAAACGGTGCAAAGGTACGTAAAAAATACATATCCAATCCACATAAAGACAAAACTCCCCGATTCTCGTCAATACAGAATCGGGGAGTTTTATCTTTATCAGTTCAGCAATCCCGGATTGGCTTCTATGGCTTCTTTCGGAATGGCCAATGTATAGCGGGCATCATTCTCTTCGAGTACATAACGCGTACCATCAAGCACTTTCTCCAAACGCGGACGGGTGGAACGACGAAGGTCAAACCAGCGATGTCCTTCAAAAGCAAGTTCACGGGCACGTTCATCTAATATTTCCTGTACCAACGCTTCCTTATCCATGGCATTGACAACAACGGATTTCGCTTCGTAGGCCTCCGGTGCATAACGTTTCCGCATCAGTTCCAGCAGGCGGGTACGTGCCTGAGACAGTTCTCCAAGTCGGGCAGCAGCCTCAGCAGCCGTCAGATATATTTCACCCACACGGAAAGTACACAAGTAGTTATTGCTTCCCGCCTTCTTATTCTTCCGGAAACCTTTTTCATCCGTTTCAGCAAAATATTTGTCCAGCCGAAGGTCGTTCTCAACATAAAGGGAGAGAAAAACCGGAGTAGCCAGAGCAGCCCCATTGATTGTACTGCTCAGAGGCGTCTCCAGTGGAGTAATATTTTCCACGGAATTATAACTGTTAGGAAGAGTTGCAGAGGCATCATTCAAATCTACCAATACAGACTTCACGGCAAGCACTGCCTCAGCAGCATCCCAAGCCGCCTGCCACTCGCCCTTATAAAGGGATACGCGTGATTGAAACGCCTCTACCGAAGCCGCATTGAAACGATATGAATATCTCTGTTCCCATTCTGCCTTCGTGACCAGTTTGCGTGCCTCGTCAATATCTGCTTGGATGGAAGTATAAACTTCTTCCACCGTATTGCGTTTCAGGACTTTCTCTAAATCCGTATCCAATTTCAGCGGTACCGATTTGGTATCCAAAGCTCCCTCCTTAGTATAGGGCTGTCCATAAAGATTTACCAATAAGAAATGTACATAAGCACGGAGCATATACGCTTCTCCTACAAGCTGATTTATCTCTTCCTCAGTGCCTTCCTTAATATCACTTCTGCTCTCAATAACGTGATTGGCAATAAAAAGCACATTGTAATACTTGGCCCATTCAAACGATGAGGTATAGGCATTGGGAGCAAGGTCGTTCCAGCGCTCTATATCCATATAATAATTTTGGTCATATTCATTATCCCGAACCTGCATCTCGTCGGAACGGAAACAAGCCATTCCCCGGTCACTGAATTTACTCACGTCCTTATAAGAACGGGCAAGCAACGCTCTATACTCAGCCAAAGAATTGGGAATGACACTACCGGTAGGCTGTATATCCAGATAGTTGTCGCATGCCGCAAGCAGAAGCATGCAGGCCATTATCATCAGACTTATTGTTTTCTTCATTTTCTTTCTGCTTTTGAAGTTAGAAATTCAAGTTCAAACTGAATGTAACCGACTTGGGTACGGGAGTTGCATAAGGATTGTACATCGACTCCGGATCCATGTAGTTATTATATCCCGAACCAAACACGAAGAGATTGCGTCCTTCAATAGATACCGTTGCCGAGTTCATTCCCAAACGCTTTGTCAGGAGCTCAGGGATACGGTAACCCAGACGCAGATTCTGCAAACGTACGTAGTTCAGCTTCTTCACCCAGATATCCAAATCTCTCCAGATGGTTTTAGAATCATACCAGGAGTACTCTTCCGGGTTGGAAGCACTCAGCATAAATGCCGGAAGCTCCGCATTCGGGTTTTCCGGAGTCCAGCGGTTCAGCACATCCGCATTATAGTTCTTGCCATAATCCGGATTGATGATGTCATAAGAGGGTTGCGTACGTACGTACCCGCCAAACGTCAAAGAGAAATTGACATTCAGCTCCCAGTTTTTATAGCTGAAGGTATTAATCAAACCTCCCGTATAAGGAGCATCGCTACTCCCGATATACGAATAAAAGGTTCTCTCTTCGGCTGCAGTTACATCGGAAGAGGCAATACCTATCCCCCACTCGTCCTTCAGGCGGTAAAGCTCCTTCAAGGTCACTTTCTCTCCCTCCGGATTATAGAACATCATATTACCGGTTTCCTTATTCACTCCCGCAGTCTTCAGTGCGAAAATTGCCCCTACGGGATAGCCTTCACGTCCCGGAGTGGTCTGCTGCTCCGGTATGTTTTCCTGCAATACCTTATTACCGTTATAGGCAAAATTGAAATTTGTGTACCAGGAGAAGTTCTTTGTCGTTATGTTACGGGTAGACAAGCTGATTTCCACACCTTTGTTCTCCATACTTGCCCAGTTGACGTTCATCGAAGTAAAGCCCGTCTCCAGAGGAAGCATGCGCAAAGCTATCAAATCGGTACCCTTACGGTAATAATAGTCCACGCTCAGATTGATAGCCTGGTTCAATACAGAAAAATCAAAGCCGGCATTGACAGACTGCGTCTTTTCCCAACGCAACTTCTTGTTGGGAGCGGAATTAATGATAATTACATCTTCCGATACTCCGGGCAAAATACTCTCCGACCGATATGTACCCAGCAGGAACGGAGAAGTATTCTTGTCAATATTTCCCTGCAGACCGTAAGATGCACGGAACACCAGGTTATCCACCCACTTGGCCTGCTGCATAAACGGTTCTTGCGACAGACGCCACAAGGCACTGACAGAATAAAGAGGAAGATAGCGGTACTTCTTATCCACACCGAAAAGATCGGAACCGTCAAAACGGATACTTCCTCCCACCGTGTAGCGATTCAATAAAGAGTAAGAGGCCGTAGAGTAGAAAGATACATAAGCATTCTCCTTATACGTCGTCTGATGGAGCGGGAAAGACGTGGCGTAACTTTCGTTGGGGAAAATCACCGGTTTGGTCGTCAACGTCTTGCGGTCGAAGCCATACCCTGCCGAAAACAAGGTTTCATACCAGGTCTTGCGCAGCTCGGTACCCGCCATCACTTCCAGTTCATGAATATCATTGAAACTGTCGCGATATTCTCCCATCGCCTTCCAAGTAATCTGTGAATTGGAGTTTTCATAAGACTTCTGCATACCTCCTTCGGGCAGGAAGTGTTTGGTTTCTCCGCCCTGGGAGTATTCGCTCAACTTATAGTAATAGCGCATGGCATAGCTTTCCCAGTCCGCTATTTCTTCTCTGGAAGTCTTTTCCAACTGATAGCCAAACTGGGAAGTCAGCTTCCACTTGTCATTGAACCGTAGCTCCGCATCAAATATAGATGAAAAAGAATTCACCACGCTTTCATTAGACGTGTTCTGCCGTTCTTCAAAGATGTTGAATCCTAAATCCTTATCAGTGTTGTTCTGAATATCGTAGTCGTAATTATAGTTGCCATTCTTGTCATAAAGTTCAAAATACGGATTAGCCTTGCGTGAATAGAACACGGGATTCGACATACCGTATGCATCTGTCAAGTAATTGGTATTTTTGCGACGGTTGGCAAACATGGAGGCACCCACTTTCAGTATACTGTTCACCTTATAGGAAGTCTTTCCTACCAAGTTGAAACGGTCCATACCCACACCGTCCACATTTCCATCCTCTTTATAATAGCCGAAAGAGGTATAATACGTAACCCTTTCCGTACCGCCGGAAAGGCTCAAGTTATATTCCTGGCTGAAAGCATCGCGGAAAAGGATATCTCCCCAGTTTGTATTAACACTCTTCAAACGGTTGATGGCAGCTTGTGTATCACTGCTCAAGGCATCCCATCCTCCATTCTGGAAAGCAGACAACTCATTGTAATTGGAAAGAATATTATATACGCCTCCTTTATGATTGTCCGGAGAATAGTTATTACGGATCATATCCATTTCCAATCCGACTTTCTCCGCTGAGTTCAGCAAGTTCAACCGGTCAAGGCTCAATGTAGGAGTATAGGTAAACCGGGACGAGAAATTGATAACCGGTTTACCGACCTTACCCTTCTTTGTTGTAATCACAATGACGCCATTGGCTGCCCTCGCACCATAGATGGCAGTGGCTGCCGCATCCTTCAGAATGGTGATATTCTCAATATCAGCCGGATTCAAGCCTGCAATGGAAGATTGCTTCATGTTGGTTATGTCATTCAGCTCATCCGGTTCGGGAACATCCGTTCCCTCCAAAGGAATGCCGTCCAGCACCCACAAAGGGTCTTGCGTACCATTCAATGAAGCGGTACCGCGAATGCGTATCTTTGCCGGAGCACCCGGAGCACCGGAAGTCGGGCTGACAGAAAGTCCGGCAATTTGTCCGGCAAGTGCCTGGTCGATACTTTTTACTGCACCGATGGTCTCGTCCGATATATCCAGTTTGGATACCGCTGCCGTCAGCTTGCGGCGCTCCACTGTCTGGTAACCCGTCACAACAACGGCATCGAGCATTTGGGAAGATGCATGAAGTGTTATTTCATAATGTTCCTTTCCCGGAACAAGCTTCACTTCCAATACGTCATATCCCACGTAGCTACAAAAGAAACGGGTTATCCCCGTAGGTATAGCGATAGAGAACTGACCATCCACATCAGTGATGACCCCCATTGTAGTCTGAGCACTCCCCGCCTTTTTCAAGTCTTCCGCAGTCACATAAACGGAAGCACCGATAAGCGGTAGGTTATCCTCTGAAGATATTACTACGCCCTGGACTTTTTTCTCTGCAGCAAAAGCAGATGACAAAGCTCCTACAAAGCATAGCAAAACGATTAATACACGTTTTTTCATGCGTTACATATAAAATTAATTAATACTCTATTGAAAAGAAAAATCACTTTACTCCTAATGCAGTATTGATACGCAAAATCAAATCCTTATAATGATATTTAGTGGCTATATCCGATGCACCCAGACGATTTTGGAGCAATTCTTTGATGCGAAGCAACTCACCACGCTTCACGGAGATGACATCAGATACGCGGTTTATCTGCGAACCGTAGAAGTTCAGTTCGCGGTGTGCACCCATACGGTCGGCATCCAAAGTCTTACCGGCATGCTCGTCACAGCTGCAAAGGGCAGTCTGATGGTCCAGCAAGAAGTGGTTGTCCATCAGTTTTTTGTTTATTTTCACTCCTTCGCTTTCGGCAGCTGCTGTAATCAGTGCATCTACGAAGTTCTTCTGCAAGGCGCGTGTCATGACGTCCGGCAAGGCACCGCGTTCCGTAGTGGCAAAGATGTTGCGATGCAGGCCATCCATCAGCTCTACCACCGTGAAAGCCTTTTTGCCGTTCACCGATTCGTTCTCCAACATACGCATCAGGCGGTTGTTGCCCAGCAAATCCCAAAGGATATAGGATTGGGCATTCTTCAACACTTGTGTCGGTGCATTCTCCACTACGCCCAGTGGAGTGTTGCGCAGCAAGTAAGTGTACTCTCCCACTTCCGTGTCGAACAGCCATTTGGGATAGGTCAGCACTTCGTCCAGCAGAAACTTCAGGGCGGCTTGCTGCTTTTCTTTTTCTACGAAAGTATAGGTTTTCTGTCCGTCGCCCACAACGGTGTTTTCTATATAGATACCACCGATGTTTGCCAATACATGATAGAGGTAATTGTTCCATTGGTTGATAACCGCATAGTATAGGCGGGAAGCTTCTTCATAAGTCTGTCCTTTCTCGCCAGTAGTAGTCCATTGGATGATTTGAGGAACAATACGCTTCAAGTTCTCAATACCCAGCAGAGATGAGCGGACAGCATCATCGCCCAAATCTTCATTCTGCGCACGCGGGTCTACGGCATCACGTACATCCTGCGCCTCACTATATTTATATAAACGGTCTGTATGACGGCTCAGGAAGTCGGCAAGCAAGTCCTTCTCTGCCTCTGGGGTTTCTTTACCATACCAACGATAGCCGTATTCTATGGCAAACATATCATACGGACCGATATGAGGAGAAAGCTCCGTAACACCGTCACCCGGCTGTGCCACATAGTTGAAACGTGCATAGTCCATGATAGAGGAGGAAGTGGTATTCATACGATCCGTAAATGTTTTGGAACGCAGGGAATCTGTCGGAAAAGTCCAGGAAGCAATCATATTGTGGCGCAAGCCCAACGAGTGCCCCACCTCGTGGCATGCCACAAAACGCATGGCATCACCCATCAGTTCATCCGGCAGCCTTACTCCTCTTGCTTCGGGACGTACGACACCGGTTTGCACTGTAATCCATTCCTGGAGCATGCCCAGCACATTATGCCACCACATGATGTCCGCTTCCAATATCTCGCCCGAACGGGGGTCGAGGATAGAGGGGCCCATGGCATTGGCTTTGGTGGAGGCGGCGTAGGTCAGCACGGAGTAGTTCACGTCATCCTTATCCACATTCATGCTGTCCGTCAGTTCCTTGGCTATGATAGCATTCTTGAATCCGGCACGTTCAAAAGCAGCCTGCCAATCCTCGATTCCCTGCTTGATATATTTCCGCCAACGACGGGGAGTGGAGTTCTCGATGTAGAACACAATCGGTTTGGCCGGTTCCACCAATTCACCGCGAAGGTAACGCTCCCGGTCTTCCGGTTTCGGTTCCAGACGCCAGCGGGTGATGAACGGTTTCTTGTCTACACGCTGCTGACCGTCACTGTAATTTAATAACGGATTAGTAAAATAACCTACACGCGGACTATCCAGACGTCCCATCATCGGTTTCTCCGGCAACAGCAACAGAGAGGAACTGACTTCGACCGTAACAAACACAGTCGTTGTTCCCTCAGTCACCTTAGTTGTCAGCTCGGAAGTAGCTACCACATTGTTCTCAAAAGCTTTGATAGATAAAATGCGGGAGAGATTCTTGATGGCCGAAGTTCCCAGGTTGATATTCGTAAAGACATTATTGATACTCGTCTCCGTACCATCATAAATATCGTTGACCTTGACCACTATCATGGTAGAGTCATTATTGAATGCCTCTATCTTGAAGCCGGCTATCAGCGGAGAAATATAATTATCCAGTACGGACTGCCGTATGGCATCCTCGTCCGGTGCCAACGGAAGAGGACGGCTCTGACGTACCAACAGCTTGTTGGCAGCCTTGTCCAATTCAAAACGCACCATCTGATTTTCGTAATTCGTACCACGGTTCACACCCGCCTCATTCAGTTCGGAAGGCACACGTTGTAATTTATTTACTACCAGCATATCACGTCCCAACAGCCTTGCCGGCACTTCAAAGTAATAATCGCTCTTCTTCTGGTAAACATTGAACATTCCCTTGCGGGCAATAGCATCGGAACCAGTCAATTTTTCGTAGTCGCTCTTGGATTGAACGCTGTCCTTGGTTTCACTCTTCTTTTTCTTACGGAACCATCCCATAGCTTCGGGAGAAGCAAAATCAGATGTACCGGCATGCAACAATACGGCAGGCTCACACATGAGTACTCCCGCAACTGCCACGACTGGCAGGATTGTCTTCAATTTCATCAATTCAAACTCTAACTTTAATGCAACAATTACTCCGTTAACTCTCTCTCTTTGACGTATGTTAATAAATACCAACCGCCAGTTTGTTCTACCTCCATAGAACAGTAAACGGGGCGCAAAGATACGAAAAGTATATTTTAAAAGTCACTAAACAACGCTCATTTATGTTTTTTCCATAAACAATATGAAGACTTTTACATATATATCATTTTTTCTCCCATCCTCTATCATTTCTTCTTCACATAAAATTTTGTACCACTGATACCAAATTATCTTCCCCAAGTGGAGGCAAAACAATGATAATATTGTATCTTTGCACCGTTTTTAACTTAGAAAATAAATAAGATAACAACGATATGATAGCTAAAATCAATCAGCTTCTGCAGGAAGTAGAGGCGCTGAAAGCCGCTAACGCCGAGGAATTAGAGGCACTCCGCATCAAGTACCTCAGTAAAAAAGGAGCCATCAATGACTTGATGGCAGATTTCCGCAATGTAGCCGCCGAACAGAAAAAAGAGGTGGGTATGCGCTTGAACGAACTGAAAAACAAAGCACAAGAAAAGATTGCCGCTTTGAAAGAACAGTTCGAAAGCCAAGATACCGGCTGTGACGATATTGACTTGACCCGTTCAGCCTACCCGATAGAATTAGGAACCCGCCATCCGCTCTCCATCGTGAGAAACGAAATCATCGATATATTTGCCCGTATGGGATTCAATATCGCCGATGGACCGGAAATGGAAGACGACTGGCACGTATTCTCCTCCATGAATTTTGCCGAAGACCATCCGGCACGCGACATGCAGGATACATTCTTCATCGAAAATGATACAGAAAACGTATCGCACAGCATCATTCTTCGCACACACACATCCAGCGTGCAAAGCCGTGTTATGGAGACTACACAGCCTCCTATCCGCGTGCTTTGTCCGGGACGTGTATACCGTAATGAAGCCATCAGCTACCGTGCACACGCATTCTTCCATCAGGTAGAAGCCTTATACGTAGACCGCAATGTGTCTTTCACTGACTTGAAGCAGGCCTTATTGCTCTTTGCTCAAGAGATGTTCGGCAGTGACACCAAGATTCGTCTGCGTCCTTCCTACTTCCCCTTCACCGAGCCGAGTGCCGAAATGGACATCAGCTGTAACATCTGCGGCGGCAAGGGTTGTCCTTTCTGCAAACATACGGGTTGGGTAGAAATTCTGGGATGCGGTATGGTAGATCCGAATGTATTGGAGCTGAACGGAATAGACAGTAAAGTGTATAGCGGGTATGCCCTGGGTATGGGTATAGAACGCATCACCAACTTGAAATACCAGGTGAAAGACCTTCGTATGTTCTCTGAAAATGACACACGCTTCCTGAAAGAATTCGAGAGCGCTTACTAAATATAGTGAATAACGGCTAGTGATTAGTGATTAATAAGTTGCGCATTTTCAGCATATCATTAATCACTCATCGCTAACCACTCATCGCTAACCACTATTTTTCGCTATGGCAAAAGACAAACTTGTAACTTCCGGCTATTGCCTTATCCTGGCTGCCAATTTCCTTTTGTATTTTGCCTTTTATCTGATACTACCGGTTCTTCCATTCTACCTGACTGAGGTATTCCATACCGGAAATGCAGCAGTAGGTGTCATCTTGTCATGCTACACCATTGCCTCGCTCTGCATACGCCCGTTTTCGGGATACCTGCTCGACACGCTAGCCCGCAAGCCTCTTTATCTGGTGGCATACTTCATCTTTATCACCATTTTCGCAGGTTACATGTTAGCGGGAGTCCTATCTTTATTCATCATGTTGCGGGTTGTCCACGGCCTTGCATTTGGAATGGTGACCGTAGCGGGAAATACAATTGTGATTGACATTACCCCTTCGTCCCGTCGCGGCGAAGCCGTAGGATATTATGGACTGATGAACAATACAGCCATGAGCTTCGGCCCGATGATTGGTCTTTTCATGCATGACATATATTCCTTTGAAACGATTTTTGCCTGCTCGCTCATATCAGGAACTATCGGTTTTGTTGCCGCATGCCTCGTCAAGACCCCACCCAAACAACCAGTCAAACGAGAACCTATCTCATTGGACCGCTTTGTGCTGCTGAAAGGTATCCCGGCAGGAATCGCACTGCTATTGCTCTCCATACCATATGGCATGACAAGCACTTATGTAGCCATGTATGCCAAAGAAATAGGAATTACCTTGAATTCCGGATTGTTTTTTACTTTTATGGCCGTCGGCATGGCAGTGTCCCGTATGTTCTCCGGCAAACAAGTGGATAAAGGACGTATCACCCAAGTCATAACTTTAGGACTATATCTGGTATGTAGCTGTTTCTTCATATTGTCCGCTTGCGGACTACTGATGAAGACCGTCCCGGAACTGACAAACATATTGTTTTTTATGGTTGCCCTCCTATTGGGAGTAGGCTTCGGGACGATGTTCCCCGCCTTCAATACGCTGTTCGTAAACCTGGCCCCCAACAACCAGCGCGGAACAGCCACCTCTACCTACCTGACTTCATGGGATGTAGGCATTGGTATAGGTCTGACAGCAGGAGGTTATATCGCACAGATTACCTCATTCGATATGGCATATTTTTTCGGAGCCTGCCTCACGGTTATCTCCATCTTCTATTTCAATCTGAAAGTATCTCCTCACTATCATAAAAACAAATTAAGATGAGAAAGAAAGAGCGTTATGAAAAAATCCTTGCTTGGTTTAGGGAGAACGTTCCCGTAGCCGAAACAGAGTTGCATTATGACAATCCGTTCGAGCTGTTGATAGCAGTTATTCTCTCTGCACAATGTACGGACAAACGCGTCAATATGATTACCCCCGCCCTTTACCGGGACTTCCCTACTCCCGAAGCACTCGCCGCTACTACTCCCGACGTGGTATACGAGTATATCCGCAGCGTCTCCTATCCCAACAACAAAGCTAAACATCTTGTAGGCATGGCACAGATGTTGGTGAAAGAATTCAACAGTGAGGTACCCGATACCCTTGAAGAACTGGTAAAACTGCCCGGCGTAGGCCGCAAAACAGCCAATGTCATCCAATCCGTTGTTTTCAATAAAGCGGCTATGGCAGTAGACACACACGTGTTCCGCGTCAGCCATCGCCTGGGTCTCGTATCAGATAAATGTACAACTCCGTTCAGTGTCGAAAAAGAATTGGTAAAACATATACCGGAAACAGACATCCCCATAGCTCACCACTGGCTTATCCTGCACGGTCGCTATGTATGCCAGGCACGTACTCCACAATGTGATACCTGCGGTTTGCAATTAATGTGCAAATATTACTGCCAGAAATATAAAGTTAGCAAAGAGAGCGGCAAAGACAAAGAATAAACAACGGTTTCATAGCAAAAAAAAGAAATAAATGCTAACTTTGCGCTCACTAAAAAGAAATTAGTAACACTTTTAAATAAAATAGAGTATTATGACAATTGATCAATTTAACTTTGCCGGAAAAAAGGCATTCGTTCGTGTGGACTTCAACGTACCCTTGGACGAAAACTTCAACATTACAGATGATACCCGTATGCGTGCCGCTCTTCCTACATTGAAGAAGATTTTGGCCGATGGCGGTAGTGTAATTATCGGTTCTCACCTCGGTCGTCCGAAAGGCCCGGCTGACAAGTTCTCCTTGAAGCACATTCTGAAGCATCTCGAAGAGTTGTTGGGTGTTGAGGTGCAATTTGCTAACGACTGTATGGGCGAAGAAGCTGCCGTAAAGGCTGCTGCTCTGCAACCGGGTGAAGTGTTGTTGCTCGAGAACCTCCGTTTCTACGCTGAAGAGGAAGGCAAACCCCGCGGTTTGGCTGAAGATGCTACAGACGAAGAAAAGAAGGCTGCCAAAGCTGCTGTTAAGGAAAGCCAGAAAGAATTCACCAAGAAATTGGCTTCTTATGCAGATTGCTATGTAAACGACGCTTTCGGTACCGCTCACCGTGCACACGCTTCTACTGCATTGATCGCTAAATATTTCGACAAGGACAACAAAATGTTCGGTTACCTGATGGAAAAAGAAGTAAAGGCTGTTGATAAAGTTTTGAACGATATCCAACGTCCGTTTACTGCCATCATGGGTGGTTCCAAAGTTTCTTCCAAGATTGAAATCATTGAAAACCTGCTGAACAAGGTAGACAACCTGATTATTGCCGGCGGTATGACTTATACTTTCACCAAAGCCATGGGCGGCAAAATCGGTATTTCTATCTGCGAAGATGACAAACTGGATTTGGCTCTTGACCTGGTGAAGAAAGCAAAAGAAAAAGGCGTAAACCTTGTTTTGGCTGTTGATGCCAAGATTGCCGATTCTTTCTCCAACGATGCCAACACCAAGTTCTGCCCGGTTGACGAAATTCCTGATGGCTGGGAAGGTCTTGATATCGGTCCTGAGACTGAAAAGATCTTTGCAGATGTCATCAAGAACTCCAAGACTATCCTTTGGAACGGTCCGACGGGTGTATTCGAATTCGAGAACTTCACTCACGGTTCACGCGCTGTAGGCGAAGCTATCGTAGAAGCTACCAAGAACGGTGCTTTCTCACTCGTAGGTGGCGGTGACTCTGTAGCTTGTGTCAACAAGTTCGGCTTGGCAAGCGGCGTGTCTTACGTATCTACCGGTGGCGGTGCATTGCTTGAAGCAATCGAAGGAAAAATCCTTCCGGGTATCGCTGCTATCAACGAATAAAAACAAGCAAAATAACACCCAAAGGCAGCTCTTTGAAAAAAGGGTTGCCTTTTTTACTACTATCCATCCCTATAATGAGACGAATTCTACTATCCTGCATCCTTTTATCAGCCACATGCATCCTGAAAGCACAAGATGCTTGTCTGAATGATGTAGTCAACACTTTAAAAGACCGCATTTCACTCTCCGGCTATGCCCAAGTGGGATATACATACGATGATGCGGGCGAAGGTACCAGCAATACTTTCGATATAAAGAGAGTTATCTTTATGGCGCGCGGTAAAATCACCGATAAATGGTCGGCTTACTTCATGTACAGCTTTGCCAATACCGGAAAAATTCTGGAAGCCTACACGGAATACCGCTTTCTCCCTCAACTCACAGCACGTATCGGACAGTTCAAAACCATGTATACCATTGAGAACCCGATGTCTCCCTGCTTTGTCGAATTAATAAACTGTTATTCTCAAGCCGTCAATTACCTGGCCGGTATCAATGGCAGTGATCCGTTGTATGGCTCTGCAAGCGGTCGTGATATGGGATTGTTAATTTATGGAGACTTGTTCGACTCTTTGATGACTTATAACCTTGCCATCATGAACGGACAAGGCATCAACCTAAAAGATAAAAACAATCAGAAAGATATTGTAGGCAGCCTTATGGTACATCCATTGAAATGGTTGTCCGTCGGCGGTTCCTTTGTTAAAGGGAAAGGATGCGCCGTAGCCGTTTCTTCCATTAATCCAGACATAGCCATAGGAGAGAATTACACCCGAAACCGCTGGTCGGCAGGTGCCACCATCAAAACAAAATCCGTAGATGTACGTACAGAATACTTGGCCGGAAAAGACGGACACGTTAAAAGTGACGGTTACTATGCAACCGTATCTGCCCATGTGCTTCCCAAATTTGACGTAATAGCCTCTTATGACTATTTCAACAAAAATAAAACTATTTCCGATAAACAGACCAATTATGTAGCAGGTGTACAGTATTGGTTCTATCCCAAATGCCGTCTGCAAGCCCAGTATACATACTGTAACCGCCATAAAGGAGAAAACTCAAACCTGCTTCAAGCACAGTTGCAAGTTCGTTTCTGAGCTGGGGAAATGGAAATTTATGAACTTTTTGGCATCCTTTTTGTAGTTTTATAAGATACATACCCAAAAAGAGACTGATTTATGAACGAACAAGCCATACAAGAACAATATCAGCATATCGTTACTCTACTCAAGCAGCAACGGCTGAAGGAAGCACAATCCCAACTGGAAGCCTTTCTTTGGAACAGCGGTGACTGGACACTCCGCAACCGCTTGGAACAAGCTCAGACATCCTATCAGTACATGCTGCAATACATGCGCCAGGGAATCGACGATCCTGAACGACAGAAACTATATCGCCAGATTCTGACCGAAACTTGGGAAGTCGCTGACCAGGCACGTCTGTCTCTCCTTGACGGAGTTTCCACGCACTATTACCATTCCCTGCGCAATAACCGGGAACGCCTCCCCAAAGAATACAATATTGCCGCACTGCAGAAGGTATTGGAATCTTTCCCTGATGACCTGGCCGTTTGTCAGCTGATGCCGGATAACCAAGGCATGGACGCCGTACTGCAACGGCACGAACAAACCGCCCAGGTTCTTTTCCTTTCCACATGGAGTAACAGTGACTGGTCTGCAGAAGACGAACAGCAAGCCAAAGGATTACTGGAATCAGAAATGCTTCCCGTCAATGATTTGTGCCTGTTCACCAGTGCCGTCATGCTCAGTCTGATGGAATGCTTCGATACCCGCAAATTCTCATGGTTGCTAGACGCCGTAACGCATGCAAATACGCAAGTAAACCAACGGGCTTTGGTAGGTATCGCTTTCGCACTTCTTTTTCATCCCACCCGTCTGTCGCTTTATCCCGAATTGACAGCCCGCCTTTCCCTGCTCAACGAAGACGGCAGTTTCGGCAAGCAACTGAACCGTATTTACATCGAGCTGCTCCGTAGCCAGGAAACGGAAAAGATAGACAAGAAGATGCGTGAAGAAATCATTCCGGAGATGATGAGGAATGTGAACATCATGCGCAACATGAAGTTCGGTTTTGAAGAGAACCCTGAGGAAAACGATCTTAATCCGGATTGGGAGAAAGCTTTTGAAAGTTCCGGACTGGGAGACAAGATACGGGAGATGAACGAATTACAGCTGGAAGGCGCTGACGTCTATATGAGTACGTTTGCACAACTCAAGACTTATCCGTTCTTTAAGGAACCGTACAACTGGTTCTATCCGTTCGACATGCATCACTCCAGCATCATCAAGGAATTCGGATTCAAGCCTACCGGAGACAATGCCATCCTCTCCCTTATCCTCCAATCCGGTTTCTTCTGCAATAGTGACAAGTATTCCCTTTGCTTTACAATGGCACATATACCACAGTCACAGCGTACGATGATGCTCAGCCAGATGACTTCCCAGGATTTGGATGCACTCATGGACGAAAGCAAATCTTCCGCTTTACGGCAGTATGCCGAACGACCGGATGTCATCAGCAACCAGTATGTCCACGACTTATACCGTTTCTTCAAGTTAAGCCAGCGCAGACACGAGTTCCGTGACATCTTCAAGGAAGAGATTGCCCTGCACCGTATCCCGGCACTCAAAGATATTCTGTGCAAACCCGAGCTGCTGATTACCATCGCCGATTTCCACTTCCGCAAAGAACACCCGGCAGAAGCATTGGAGCTTTATAAGGAATTGATAGCCTTGAACCATGCAAATGCAGACATTTTCCAAAAGGCTGGCTATTGCCTGCAAAAGGAAAAGAGGTATAAGGAAGCGATAGACGCCTACCTGAAAGCCGATGTACTAAAGCCCGACCATGTCTGGACAATCCGCCATCTCGCTACGTGCTACAGGCAGATAAGGGACTTTGCCTCTGCACTGGAATACTACAAGAAAGTGGAGGCAATCCAGCCGGAAAACCATAATATCCTTTTCTACGCCGGAAGCTGCCTTGCCGAACTGGAAAGATATGAAGAGGCTCTGCAATATTTCTTCAAGCTTGATTTCATCGAAAGCAATTGTATCAAAGCATGGCGTGCTATAGGCTGGTGTTCGTTTGTCAACGGCAAGTATGAGCAAGCAATGAAGTATTACGAAAAGATACTCGCCTCCAAACCACTCGCAGCAGACTATCTCAATGCCGGACATGTTGCTTGGAGAACGGGCAAAATAGAAAAAGCTGCAGAACTTTACAGTAAAGCAGCTTTGGAATATGGCGGGCAGGAGATTTTTAGAGAAATGTTCGGTAAAGACAAAGAAACACTTGTCAGACAAGGAATCAGTGAAAAAGATATCCCTCTAATGATGGATCTGGTTTAGACCTCCAACAACTCCCTGTACAGCCTCTGTACGGGGAGCCCCATTATATTATAGTAACTCCCGGATATGTTTTCCACCCCGATGAATCCAATCCACTCTTGTACACCATAAGCTCCGGCTTTATCCATGGGGTGGTATTTGTCCACATAATAGGCAATTTCCTCTTCGTTCAGTTTGGCAAAACGCACTTCTGTTGCCGCCGCAAAACTGCGTTGCCACTCAGTGGTAGTGATGCATACACCGGTAAACACTTCATGGGTACGTCCGGACATGTCGCGCAACATCTGCATAGCTTCTTCCCTATTCTTGGGTTTTCCGAGAACTTGTCCATCCAGCCAGACAATGGTATCTGCTGTAATCATCAATTCGTCCGGATGCATCATATCACGGTAGGCATCTGCCTTTTCCCTGGATATGTAGAGAGGAATATCCGCTCCCCGCAACGTTTCGGGATAAGACTCGTCCACATCGGGCAAAGTTCTTACTTCATATTCCACTCCCAAACCAGCCAGCAATTCTTTCCTTCGCGGAGAGTTAGAGGCAAGAATCACCTTATATTTCTTCAGATTATCTAACATCATATCATTTACGATTTGACGATTTACAATTTAACGATTGAAACAACTACCAACCAAAAGCTTTTTCATCTGCCATCCAAAGCCCTTGCACTTTCAATACCTGTTCCACAATGTCGCGACCACAGCCATAACCGCCTTCTGCATACGAAATATAGCGAGCCACAGCCTTTACCTCAGGCACAGCATCCTTAGGACAACACGGCAAACCACACTCACGCATCACCTCCAAGTCGGGAATATCATCACCTACATACAATATTTCCTCGTCCTTCAAGCCATGACGGTCACGGAAGTCATGGTAATCATGGATTTTAACAGAAGAACCCATATAGATATTTCCATCCTCAAAACCTAAAGAAGTAAAACGCTTGCGGACTGCTTCTGTACGTCCACCCGTAATTATACCCAGCAACACACCTTGCTTAGCGGCCAGATGCAGGGAATAACCATCCTTTATGTTGACCGTACGCAGAGGTTCACCCTCCGAACTCATAGGGATAACATTGGCACTCAGCACACCGTCCACATCAAAAACAAGGGCTTTTATCTTTTTCAAATCATAGTTTATGGTACTCATTGCACTTTTTTCTTGTTCATTATAATATACCTATATGCAGCAAAACATTAGTTCAAAAGAGGCAAGCATCGGCATCCGGTTATCTTATTGCCAACCGATGTATATTCTCGCTAATCTCCCGATATAGTTCCAGCATTTGCGGCTCATCGGCAAGCATCCGCAGATGCTCGTCAATGACATTCTCATCATAGCGCACAGCCGGTCCTGTCTGTGCGGCAAGCGGTTCCAGCTCATGCACCTTGCGGGCCGTCTCGTCTATCAAGGGGAGCATTGCCTCGAACGGCAACCCGTACTTTTTCAGCAGTTCAGCAGCCAACACATACATGTGATTGGTAAAATTGCACGTAAACACAGCCGCCAGATGCAAACTTTTGCGCTGCTCAGAACTTGCTTCATACACTTTTTCCGATAGGGCGGAAGCAATGTCCTTCAGAAGCTGCACATCCTCTTCCGAGTTGCTTTCCACAAAACACGGTATCTGTCCAAAATCCACTTCACGCTGCTTACTGAAAGTCTGCATCGGATAAAGCACTCCATAACGCGCAACATGCCCCTGCCAAATATTCATAGGAATACTGCCGGCTGTATGCACCCATAAAGCATTCTCCTTTCCAGAAACAATCTGGGGTAATAATTCTACAAAAGCCGCGTCCTTCAGCGAAACGATATAAAGCTGCGCCTCCTTCGTAACCGCCTGCAGCTCCGTGGTATATGCAGCTTCCACCGTCTGTGCCAATCCCTGCGCCGATTCTTTTGTACGGCTGTAGACCTGCACAATACGAAACCCTTTCCGATAAAGAGCTTTTGCCAGATTAGTAGCTAGATTTCCGGCACCGATAAAGGCAATGGACATATCTTCTATACTTCTTCCTGCCATACGCTTATCTTGTTGCCAACCAATACAGAATAGCCCCTAATGCCAGCAACGCCAACGGCAGCAGATAAGCGGACATCGTACCGAGTAAGGCAGTTATCAACCCGAAGTTCAATATCAGCCACAAACCTATCAATACCAATCCCACTGACTTGTCATGCTTGAACAGCAGAAAAATCACTGCGGTATACAATAGAAAATTATCCTTATTCATCACCCACGGCAAGCCGATTGCAGAAAAATGCACCAATTTGTCCACCAAGTAAAGAATGCCGAATACAATCAGTGTGATGGCAGTGGCCTTATATGTATCACGGTTATTGTTTGCTTTTGCTGCACTCACTGTTACTTTCCTCCGTACTTATTGATATGTATCTTTTCCCACTGCAGATTGTCTTCGTTGAAAGGCTTGCGCTCCATCCCCTTATGGCCGATAGCAATAACACTAAGCACCTGCAACTGCAAAGGAATATCCAACACCTCGTGCACATACTCGCCGGAAGGCATACCGGAAGCCGTAAAACGTTCGCGCACCTGCACCCAGCAGCTTCCCAGCCCCATATCTTCGGCCTGAAGTTGCAGGTAGATGGAAGCAATGGAGGCATCTTCTATCCACACGTCGCTTGCCAGCGGGTCGGCAACAACCACTACTGCCAGTGCCGCATCGGCAATAAACTGCGATGCCTGCTCCTTGCAATAGGACAATTCCTTCAATTTATCCTTCTCGTCCACCACTATGAACTGCCATGCATTGCTGCGTTTCGACGTGGGTGCCATCAGGGCTGCTTTCATCAAAGTGACGACTTGTTCTTGTGTCAATTCTTCTTCTGTAAACTTCCGCATGCTGCGGCGTGCTTTTATCAATTCACTGAAACTTTCCATAATGATTTTATGTGCTAATATGCTAATGTGCACATCGACACATTAACAATAATTTCTGCAAAGATACGAGATTATTTTTTAAATTTGCAGGCCATGCCTTTGAAACTCACTACATATTACCGTGGGAGCAAGGTTCCTGACCTGCCAGGCACCAACA